>Ga0209830_10000458_pt1 | contig 42474 bp, 20 predicted proteins | sample ArcticOcean_MG_C_12_FD_187439 | JGI IMG/M metagenome (GOLD analysis project Ga0209830, IMG submission 187439) | Marine microbial communities from western Arctic Ocean - ArcticOcean_MG_CB8_130 (SPAdes) (version 2) | ecosystem: Environmental > Aquatic > Marine > Oceanic | place: Arctic Ocean...
TTCTGCGAAGACATTCTGCTATTGCGTTCGATCTTTCGCTGTTCTTCAGTGCTTCAGCGATTGAATGGATTTCGCCGTGCCACCCTGGAAGTCGCTCGTGGTCGTGCGCTCGCATTCGCGCCGCTTTCGCGATCACGATTAACCACGAGAGCGCTACTGCGAGCACTGCGCAGAACATTTCCTACGCTCCGTTCGCAATCATCTCATTTTATCACCCATTTGCACTCGTTTTCGTTCAAAACCGTGTTTTCTCTCTGCTCCTTCTGATTGCGTGATTATTTACGATACGAATTTCACTTTTTTCTTCTTTCCCTTTTTTTACGCGCGCGATATCGACGCCGTGAACCAAACGTATCAGCGAGCGACGACCGAGCGAGCACGTCCTTGCGCGTTCGAGTTTTCGCGTTTTAATTATTAGTACTCCGTAACTCCGCTTCCTCTGATGCTCTTTTATAAAACTTTGAACTTTATTACTTTTGTTTCTCTGAAGACGATACGAATTTCTTGAACGTTTTCAGTTCTACTGACAGGAAGTTTGATCGAGCGAAGATGAATACGTAGAACATCGGAAGAAAACGAACTAAAACCGGCCCATGACCGTTCAGTGCGGACGAGGACGACCGCGACTCGCTCGTTCGTTTTCGCGGACGATTTTTCGTGTTTATTGACTCCGATCAACGCGCTGAAGGGAAAAGAAACTGCGCGCGTTGTTTTTGTGATTCGAACTTTATGAAGACGTCTATTCATTTTATTCACTTTATTCACTTTATTGCATTCATTGATTGCATTGCATGCATTGAATTCGCGAAGAAGAACGAAAGAAAGAAGCGACATCGAAACGAACATCGAACATCGAACATCGAACATCGCCAGAAAGAGCACGCTCTCTCAATCACTCTCTTAATCTCTTAATCTCTCTATGGCGAAGACGAAGAAATCGACGAAGAACTTCCAAAAGAATCACTTGAGAACGGAGATCCAAAGCCGTCGCCGCCATGCGAAAATAAAAAAGAACTCGAGCGATAGAGCGAGGACTGAGGAACAGAGATTGAGGAAAGAAATAAGAGAAGACGATGAAGAATTAAGCGATGATGATGAGGATGTGGATGGTTTAGATGATCGCGGTGGGTTTGCTGATGCCGTGATTAAGAAGAAGAAGAAGAACGCGAGGGGTGATGATGGTGTTGCAGGAACGAAGGCCTTGGAAGAGCTCGACGTTGACGAATTTTTAGATTTGAGCGATGATGATGATGATGACGATGATGATGACGATGATGACGATGATGACGATGATGATGATGATGACGATGATGATGATGATCGGAAAGAGGAGATGAAGAAACATAAGCACGATTTGGAAATGTTGAAAACGAACGACCCGGAGTTTTACGAGTACTTGAAGAACGAGGATAAGGAATTGTTAGAGTTTGACGATGACGATGAAGATGAAGATGAAGGAGAAGCAAATGATGATGACGATGATGAAGAAGAAGAAGAAGATAATGAAAAGAGTGACTCTGAGGAAACGAAAAAACATAAGAAGAAGAAGAAGAAATCGGAAAATAGGCAGTCGGGGAAAACTTTAACTTCAGCGCTCGTGAAGAAACTTTGTGAAAATGCTAAAGGGGGGAAAGCTTTAGGGGCGGCTAAACATTTGTTCACGGCGTATAGAGCGGCGTGTCATTACGGTGATGAAGAGAACGAGGACGACCAAACTATGTTGAAATTGGCAAGTTCGAGCGCGTTTAACGATTTAGTGCAGTTCGTTTTAGCGGAATCGGATGATATTTTTCGCGGGTTATTAGGCGATAAGCCAGCTAAATCAACGCAGGAACAATACGATTACGAACCTACGAAATCAACCAGATGGAAAAAGGTCGAGTCATTAGTAAAGTCATACATTGGTAACACGCTGCATTTCCTTGGACAGCTCACTGACGCGTCAATGACGTCTCTCGTTTTGCGTAGGCTTTCAGCGTCGGTTGCTTTTTTGAAACCATTCGAGAGATTAACGAAACGCGTAACAAGAACGACGTTGTTATGCTTTTCGAGTGGAGAACCGAAACTTCGCGTCAGTGCGATCATTTTATTGAGAGCAATTGCGGCGACGTGTCCAGGCCCAGCGCTCGAACGCGCGGTAAAAGGCGTCTATCGCGCGTACGCCTCAAACGCAAAATTTATGAATTCGAATTCGGCAGAAAATATTGCGTTTATGTGTGCCTGTGTCGTTGAAATGTTTGGAATCGATCAAAATCAATCCTATGGACTCGCATTTGCGTACATTAGACAACTTGCAACGTTACTCAGAAATGCGTTGGCGCAAAAGACAAAAGACGCGTTTAAATCTGTTTATTGCTGGCAATATATAAATTGCTTAGAATGCTTCGAGCGAATACTTTCCGCGCATGCGAATGTTCACGATAGCCCATCTTCGGTATTGAGACCTTTGGCATATCCAGTGCAACAAATTGCGCTCGGTGCTGCTAGAATTCTTCCTTCCGCGCGATATGCGCCACTTCGCGTTCGCCTGTTGAAAATACTCAACAGACTGTCGCGATCTGTTGGAACGTTCGCGCCTATTGCGCCACTTACTCTCGAACTTTTGAACTTTTCCGAGTTATACAAAGCCCCAATGTCAACGAAAGCACCGAGTCCAGATTTTTCGCTCGTTCTTCGAGTTACGAAATCCGAATTGCGAGCGCCGGCTGTGCAAGACGTAATCGTAGAATCAGCTTTTGAAGAGCTAGGCGAGCATCTCGAGCAACACGCATATTCAGTAGCTTTCCCGGAGATTTCGCACGCCGTAACGAGAGAACTTAAAAGATTTAATAAAAAAACAACAGTTGGGAGATTTAAGAAGCAAGCGAAGCAAATGTTAGACGCGATTGAACGTAACGCCGATTATATCGAGAGGAAAAGAGACGACGAGGCTGACTTTGCACCAAAAGATATCGAAAAGGCGAAAAATTTCTTACAAGAAGAGAAAGCGGAAGGCAAATCTCCTTTAACGAAATTCGTTAAGCAGCTCAGAGTGAGAGGTAAAGAGAGACGCGCGGCCATGCAAGCTATGGATGTCTCGATTAACAAATCGCGTGACGATTCAGACGATGATTCTGATGATGACGACGACGATGATGATAAAGACGATGATGAAGACGACGAAGACGATGATTTCCTGAACGGAGACGACGACGATGACGACGACGACGACGACGACGAAGTCATCGATGGCGACGAAGCGTTTGAAGAGATGAAAAAACGCAAACGAAAAGCCGGGTCGGCCGAGGAAGAGGAAGATTTCAACGGCACAGAAGATCTCGTCAAAGCATTAGAGCTTTCAGATGATGAAGATGACGACGAAGATGATAACGCAACGAGAGTAGTTAAGAAAGTAAAGATGAAGAAATCTCTTACGCCTTTGAGGAGTAGTGATAAGCGGAATAAAAAAGGACGAAAACCTTTTAGAAATTAAGATTAGCGTTTAGGGTTTTTAAACGTGTTTCTTCAGTAACGCATTTTTTTAGATATTTTATTTAACAACACACAAAAACACGCACATAAACACACGACTGGATCGTCATAAATGGGCCTCTGTTCGCACATAAACCGAGCAATGTGCGTCGACTACTCCTCCGCGTTCATGCTTTTATACGCTTCGATCATTAATTTCATGTTTGGACAAAACAGACATCGCGCGAACGCGCAAACATCTTTCATTGATTTTAATCACACATTAAGTCAACAACAACAACAACAACGACGAGAACTGATCACGACTTTAATGAACGCGAAAGCGAACGACGATTACAACGAACGCACGACGTTCGGAGCGGCGACGATATCTGAAGCAGCGCAAGCAGTGAAAGATGCAAATCCAACGTACTTGGAACGATGTTTTCCTGCCACGAACGGTGTAACAGATCCAGTCGGTCGTTGTTGGTATTGTGATCCTTTGTTATGTGTTCCAAACGAGAACGACGCGTCGTATAACAAAACGCTTCGCTTGAAGCAAGCCGGGGAAAGCGGCGATGCTGGATATTGCGCTAATGAAGCGTGTAATGGTATGGTGTATGCAGAAAGGATCGATGGATATAACTTTGGGTGCGGCTATGAATTAAATCATTGTAAGAGCGCTACGTTTTTAGAAGGCGCTTGGTTTACGATCGCAATGTGCCGTCAAGCAAGATATAGGACCGATACGAACTGTAATTGCGATCCGGATAATTTGGTGAGCGGTTGTACGATTACGGTGGATCCGGAAACTGGTTCTCCTTTGCAGCCTTTGCCTTCACCTTCTCCACCGCCTTCTCCGCCTCCGCCCACTACTCCTGTAATATCAAACAACGAAAACGAAGTCTCCTCTCCTTCTCCGGATGATCCGTCGTTTACGAACGTGAACGTGACCACACTCGACTACTCACCACCCTCACCATCACCTGGTAACAACGAGACTACGTCTTCTCCTGATCCCGATTCTGGATTTATGACGCCATCAAAGCTCGGTGGCGCGGCAGTCGGCTTGGCTGGAATTTTTCTCCTCGCCGCTTTCGTCGGATATCGAAACTATATCTGCGCAAAGCTCGTACCTTCGTGGTACAAGAAAAGACAAACGCGCGCCGACGAAGAAAATGTCGTCGATGCTCCTGAGTGGACTTCTTCAACGAAAAAAAAGATGAAGAAGAAGACGAAAAAAAATACATCTACTTAAAGTGGATGATCGTGCACGTGTATTTTCGATTTATGAAATTTATGCGTGTATGTGTGTATGACAAAAGTTTAAGCGTTTAAATTACAAAATAATCTAAAAAATGATAATGTTACATCTAATACGTATCAGTAGCTCTTTTGAATCTACTTGTTGCTGTTCTTTTTTACTTCGTTGTTGTTGTTGTTATTATTGTAGGTGTTGTTGTTCGATCTTGTTATTTTTGTTTTATCGTCGCCATTCGTGAGTTGCATTAATAAATTTGCATATTGCGCCGCAGGTGACGATTTGTCGCCGTTTAGTTGTTGATGTTGCATATGCTGGTGTTGTTGTTGTTGAATATGTTGATGCTGTTGTTGTTGTTGTTGTTGCATGACACCACTCAAATCGTTCATCCAGCGCGCGACTGCAATTTGTTGCGCTTGCTGCATCGCTCCAGGCGCAGACGTCGCTTGGGTGTTGATATTATTACCCAATTGAGAATCGACTCCTGTGCCGCCACTGCCTCCAGAATTTCCACTACCATTACCATCACTGCCTCTCTTGCCGTCACTGTCGTTATTCTCACCACCGCCATTTGACGATGAAGACATGGTTTGCAATATAGTATTTGCTTCCATGGTTGCTTGCTGAGTCACAAGCGGTAACTGTGCTTGGACAAGTGCATTGACATCTGCAGACAACATGCCGTGCTCAACCGAAGCCATGGCAATGGTTGAAATTGCCGTACCTATTCTCCATCCAGTAATTTTAGCCAGCGTCACAACTCTTTCAGTAATATCCGAGCTTGGCGAGTTGCCGTGAATGATCTTGGCGTTTCTTGCAATTTCTTCACCCACTCGCGCTGCGGCGAAACCAACCAGAGATGCAGCAAGATTCACGTCGTATCCAGCAACGGCGGATAGAAGGTGTGCAACATGTGTGTCTGAATTAGAAGCACTATTTATACCCGCGAGCACCGCTGCGTCTGTCGTCGCATTCACACCATCTGTCGTCGGTTGTCTGCCACCGCCGCCGCCAGTTGTTGAAGTGAATTTTTTTCCACCGCCAGCGCCGGTTCGAGCAGCAGCTGCAACAGCTACTGCAGCGCTCGAAACACCACCAAAATTAAACGCCAAGTTAGAACCACCCACGTTACTGGTCGACGCTCCAGGAAACAACATTTGCTGTCCTCGAGGAGCTCCCATTGCAGTTGCCGCCACGGCTGCGGCTCCAATATTCGATGGTCTCAAAAACGGAGATCCAACGTGTGAAGCGTTTCTTGCAAGGCCGGCTAAGCCTGCAGCTGCGACAAACGCAGGGTTCGAATCCATGTCATTATGGAGCATGCCTCGATCTTTGCGTCTGCCAGAGCCTTTTGGAAGGTTGCGTTGAGTTCCGCCTTCTGTCCAGTATCGCTGACACGCGCGGCAATAATGACGAGGCTGAGATAAAAGACCATTATTGTAGTAACAAAAACGAGTCTCGTTCGAATTGCACCTCGCGCATGGACGATGATTATTAATATCGTCGCGACCGGCCTGGTTTTGCTCTTTCTCAATCTCTTTCTGCGTTTTCAATCGAACATGGCCATCCGCGGTGGTAGTTGTCATCTGCTCGTTACCAACGCAACCGTTTTCAATAGCTTGTTGTTGTTGTTGCTGGTGTTGTATATGCTGCTGCTGCTGGTGTTGTATATGCTGATGATGTTGTATATGCTGCTGATGCTGATGCGGATGATATTGCTGCTGATGTTGTATATGCTGTTGTTGAGATTCTTTTACTGCCTTGTTGTTGTTGTTGTTCGTGTTCTTGTGCAAATCGTCGCCCCCGGCGGCATCACCTTTCGGGATTTGAAAGTTCAAATCATCGGCGGCTCCTGACCCCCCACTGCCGCCGTTGCCAGATCTCCCAGATGCTTTTCGGCTGCCGCCAGAACCATCAGAACCGCCAGAACCGCCAGAATTCGTTTGTGGCGACACACCTCTGTCGCTACGATCCTCAGAATTCTTCCCGCAACCGCCAGCAGAGCCTTGATGTTCGCCAGAGTCAGAGCGATCCTTATCTTTTTCAACTCCAGTATCGTCTTCTTCGGTAAAATCTCTGCCACGCGAAGGCGAATGCCTGGTTTCACTTTGATTACGCTTCGAGCGACCTGATCTTCGCGAATGATTTTTATTATTGATGTTCAAAATATTGTCGTTGTTATTCTCGCCGTCTTCTGCGTTTTGAGTCGTCCCAGCCATCTCCTTATCAGTCGCCGTGTCTTCATTTGACATGTCCGCATCGTTCGTTGTTTCGTTTTGGCCACCCTCGGTTCCGCTTCCATTCAAGTGCACTCGTTTCCCACTGACATTTCGTTCGTTACTGCCGTGCTTTTCCAAGTCATCCGGTGCCGCCGAAGTCGTCTCGCCAGAAGAAGCCGGTCTCGTTTGACGTTTCTTCATATCTTTTTCTTGATTAATATTATTATTATTATCGTTATTATTATCGTTATTATTATCGTTATTATTATTATTATTATTGTTCGCGTGTTTCCTCGTCGTCGTTTCTTTCTTCTTCGTTTTTGCCGCCGCCTTCGCGCCACCACCTTCGTTAAGAATAATATTAACTTTTTGAACTCCTCCTCCTCCTTGTTTCGATTGCGTACCGATCGCTTGCCCTCCTTTCTCGTCGCTCGAAGTACCTCCGTTGTTCTCATAATTGATTTCGTTGCTTCCTTTGTTTCCTCCTCTCTCGTTATTATGCGTGTTTGTTCCCTCGTTTGAACCGCTTCTGTATTGGACGTAATTATTATTGTTTTTATTATAATTATTATTATTTGAAGGCAAACTAGATGCGAACATGATCGACGCGTGCTCCATAGCGTCCCTTATTTTCGTCAACGTCGCCGGTTTCTCGATATAGCCATCAAACATATCAAACGCGCAATACCCGCCGTCGTTAATATTCGCCTGTTGTTGTTTCTTCTTCATATTATTAATCTCGCATAAACTCAAAACCTCCTCGTGTTTCAAAGCTGTAACCGCGATGATCTTAATCGGTTCATCTTCAGCATGCCCTGGATCGTGTTCTCTTCGAAACTTTTCGTGTTTCCTGATCTCCGCTAGCGTCTCGACGCCGTTCTCTGACGGCATCATTATATCGAGTAATATGCATCGCACGGAGTCTCCAGGTTTTATCGAATCAATGAACGCGATTGCTTCTTTCCCAGACGAAGCCGTAGGCGAGTCCTTGAACCCGAGCTGTTCCAGTTGATTCGTGATTATCTAAGGAAGCGAGGAGAAAATATATTGAGAGCGCGAATCTGTCAGTACCTTTGATTGATGAATATGGGCCAGTAAAACGAGTTCTTTTAAAATTAAAAAAAAGCACAGGCGACGACCGCGAAAACGAAAACGTACCCTTCTACATAAGCCAATGTCATCGACGACTAAAATTTTCTTCGAATCGTGCGCTCGAACATCTTCAGTTTTCATATTTTGTTCATTTTTGCTTTGTTTTCGCGCGCCCGTGCGCGCAGCAGCGCGCTGATGATCCAAATTCTTCTTTCCGTTGAGATCTTCGTCGCATTCGCTGGCGATTATTTCGTCCAACGAAGGGAAGCGTCCAGCCTCTCTTAACTTCTGTAAGGCATCGGAGACCTAAAATATTTTTAATGTTTGAGTGCGAGAAAAGTTTTTACTTGTCAGTCCCTTGCTTGCATTTAAATAATCGCAAACGCGCTGTATGTCGCAGAAGAAGAAGAAATATATATATAATATTACGCGTAAAATTACCTTTTCCAGCGAAAAGAGACCGCTCTGTTTCGCATCTACGATTTTCTCATACTTGCTCAATTCAACCAACTCCGAAGCGCCTATGGATAACAGAAGCTTTCCTAAATCACTCGTGCGAACTTTTGAACCGTTTTCGACCGATAATAATTCGAAAGCGCCACTTAATTCGTTTTCAAAGTTTACAGCCTTCTGCGTCGTCGGCCTCGGCATTCTTTCCTCCTTCCTTCAAAATATTAAATCAAACTCTTTCTTATCTTCCGTTTGCGTTCGATTGCGCGAATAATAAATTCTTCTGAATTGGCGCTATCCAAATTCAATCGTTAATTTCACGTGCGTTAATTGCTATTGTTCTCGTGTATTATCTTATTATCTTACTTTGTGTAGGATAATCAAAAGGCTCGCGCGCGTAAAATTATTTCTGACGACTTTATCAAAAAGAGATGACGCTTTTTCCTTTTTGAATGGAACTTTTTTAGCGGCCAGGATTGATTCTCGTCGCTTTTTTTTTCGTGGCTCTAAAGAGATCTCTTGTTTTAGGGTTTAGGGTTTTCAGCCGTCAAAAAAAACGACCTATTTTTATGAACATCCTATTTATCATCTTAATACAGAAGGAGTATATATATATATAATTAAACAGATCTCGCACCTCATTGAAACAGCTGTTATTCAGGCGCATAAACACGCATTAATAGATATATTTATATCCAATAATCGATCAAATAATGACCGAGCGAACAGGAACTGTCTGCCAGGAAACCCCATTACTGAAACTCGAAGATGCGTTGGAACAGATCATGCGAAGGGTGTTCGAAGAGATAATGCCGTTCGTGAAAGCGAACGAACCAGAGGTACCGGCAGAGGATTTACCGGAGCTATCGAGAACGAGAGATTTACAAAAAGCGGATTTTACGGTGCAATGGTCGAAGTTCTGCGCGAAGAGGAAATTGATCGCGCAGAAGTACGTCGAAGATTTAGTGCTGATGATTCAAAAAGAGATCGAGAGGGACGACGCGGGTGGTAACGATTCAAAGTTTTCGTTAATTCAAAGAGTGGAAGCGGTTGGACCGTATATGAACATATTCGTGAAAAGGGCGAAAGTGTTCAAGCTCGCAATTAATGCTATTATTGAACAAGGCGAGAAGTACGGCGAGACGAACGCCGGTAAAGGGAAAAAGGTGATTATCGAACATACGAGTTCAAATCCAAACGCGCCTTTACATATTGGAAACTTGAGAAACGTGATGATTGGAGCGCATTTAGCGCGAGTGATGAAAGCGTGTGGATGTGAAGTCACTGAAGCTTTTTATGTGAATGATTTAGGGGCGCAGATCGGCTTAACCGCTTTAGCGTATTCGAGAATTTATACAAAGATTAAGCCGACGATGAAAATCGATCAATGGATTGGGGCTATGTATGCCGTAATGAATACGTGTCAAGAATTGCAACAAGTTGGTGTTCAACCTGGTGATTTAGAGGTATGTATTTTTTTTTATTCTAAGTGCGCGTTTTTTGTGCGCGTTTGATTAAAACATAAATATAAATAAAGCAGATGATTATCGATTCATTTTTAACTCTCTTTCTGAACAACAATCTTGGCGATTACTTCGTGTTGAAAGAACTCAAAATCACCTCTGACAATATGATGCTTTATATATATAATTCATTCGAACGATCGCGTTTTTGTTTCATTTGTATGTATATCTTATACTAACGACGATTGCAAATATTATTATTGTTATTATTTTTATTATTATAGGACGCTTGTAAACTCGGCGAAGAAGCGGTGAAACAATTATTCGAACAATCTTTAACTAAAGCAAACAACGACGAAAAGAAAATAAAAGGCATCAACGAATATTTCGACATTTACCAAGATTTGCGAGGTCGATTTCAAGACATGATGGATGTCATGATCGCGGACGTTAGACAAATCACGGATATCAAAACCGAAGCCGGTAAGTTGAATTTGGCGTACGAAAAACAAGAACCGTGGGCGATTAAAATCTTTCGTAAAATGGTCATCGATTGCTTAACTGGCGTTCAAGAAACCTTATCAACCTATGGCGTCCAACACGACCGTTTCGATTTCGAATCCGAATTAGGATGGGAAGGCTCGAACGATAAAGTTTTGGAGATTATGAAAAATTCAGATTATTTCGTCCCGCAAACGCAATCAAACGATAAAGGGATTCCGCAAGGCGCGTATTTAGACATGGATGCGTTTATTCGCGACCAAAAGTTTAAAATCGGTAAAGGTGGATATCAAAAAGATTACCCGCCGTTATACGTCTTAAGACCGGACGGGTCGACGTTATATACGTATAGAGATATCGTATATTCGTTCAAAAAGGCGTCGATGAGTGATTTGATTTTAAACATCATTTGCTCTGAACAAGATTTGGCGCAACAAAAAGTAGCTCTCGGTATGTGCATGATGAATCCAGCAATGAAAGGCCGTCAATATCACTTATCGTACGATTTGGTGAAATTAACGACCGGTAAGATGTCCGGCAGACGCGGTCGCTATTTGCTCGCCGACGATTTATATTTGGATTTAAAAGACATCATTAAAGAAAAGATGGCGAAGAAATCTCTAGATAAGGGTGAGACTATAGATGAAAAAGCGTTCGAGGTTGTTACGCACGAAATTTCCGCCGCAGCAATGAAATACGCGTTACTTTCGTGCTCGTGTCAAACGCAAATCAACTTTGATATTGCCAAAATTACCGATTTCGAAGACGCCTCTGCTCCGTTCATTTTATACAACTCGACTAGATTGCGCTCGGTCATAGCTAAATACGAGACTAGAGTTTCATCTGGCGAACTACCACCGCTAGCTGATATCAAAGAACTTGAATTCGACGAGCTCGTTGATGACAAAGAATGGGCTCTATTAATGGAATACGTCTTGCCTTTCTCGCAAATGTTATGCGAAGCCGCTTTACCGAAACTCCCAGAACCTCCGGCTTTACCATCATATGGCACGCACCGTGTATGCGAGTTCCTCAACGGCATGGTTCGCGCTGTTTCCGGATATTACGGTCCCGCAGGCGTGCGCATTCTCCCAATGACCGCGCACGTCAAAGAAGGCGAACACGCTTGGAACAAAAACGCAATGTTCCAACGCGTCTGGTTCCTAACGTCTCTGCGACAAGTCGTCGATAACGGTTTGCGCTTATTAATGATCGAGCCCCTCGAAAAGATGTAAAAAGAAGTCCACGCGAAGCCGTTAGTGCGTCTGTTGTTATCAGGAATCACTTTTTTTACTGAAGTATTTGTAAGAATACTATACTAAACATTCACAAATTTCGTGATACCAGTAAATACAATTTGTGCTGTGTAGATTTTATGCCGCTCCTGTTTGTCGTTTTCGTTATTCACTTTAACGAGCGCTTTACCATAAAACAATAATACTAATAACAATAACAATAACAATAAAATGTCAGCAAATAATAATAATAATAATAATAATCAAAAATCGGAGAACCCTAAATCCCCACGCCTAAAGTCGCAACTCGTCCCGGTCCCGACATCGACCGAGACGAACTTTGAACCGAACGATTACAAAAAAGGCTCCATCGATTACGACTTATTAGCGAACGATCCAAAAAGAAAAGTCGCGTTTATCACCGGTGTAACAGGACAGGACGGCTCGTACTTAGTCGAACTGTTGTTAGAGAAAGGCTACATCGTCCATGGGATCAAGAGACGATCGTCGGCGTATAACCATCCACGTTTGGAGCATATTTTATCGCCAGATTATCCGAACGGGGAGAAGTTCTTCTTGCACTATGGAGATATGGCGGACTTACACGCGTTAGTAGGGATCATAAGAGATACGAAACCGACGGAGGTGTATAACTTGGCAGCGCAGTCGCACGTGCAAGTGTCGTTTCAGATGCCGATGTTCACCGCGGAAGTCGATGGGGTTGGGGTGTTGAACGTGATGGAGGCGATTCGTTTGACGGGGCAAACGCATACCTGTAAGTTCTATCAAGCGTCGACGTCGGAGTTGTACGGGAAGGTGCAAGAAGTGCCGCAATCGGAGACGACTCCGTTTTACCCGCGTTCGCCTTATGCCGTTGCGAAATTAATGGGCTATTGGGCAGTTGTAAATTACCGAGAGTCTTACGACATGTTCGCCTGTAACGGGATCTTGTTCAACCACGAATCGCCTCGAAGAGGCGAGACGTTCGTGACGAGAAAGATTACGTTGGCCGTGGCGAATATAAAATTGGGTAACCAAAAATGCTTATATTTAGGTAACTTGGACGCTCAAAGAGACTGGGGACATGCGAGAGATTACGTCGAATGCATGTGGAAGATGCTTCAACAAGAGAAACCGGAAGATTACGTCGTCGCGACTGGCGAAATGACAACCGTGCGCGAATTCGCTGCGAGAGCGTTCAAACACGCAGGCATGGAACTCGAATTCAAAGGCGAAGGTGTCGAAGAACACGGTATCGAGAAAGCGACTGGAAATATCGTTCTAAGAGTGCATCCGCGCTATTTCCGTCCAGCTGAAGTCGAGCAGTTATTGGGTAACCCGGCGAAAGCTTTGGCGAAATTAAAATGGAATCCGAGGCAGACGTCGTTGCAGGAACTAGTCGAGGAAATGGTCGACGCGGATATCGCTCGCGTGCAGAACCCGAATTTACATTACTAAAAACTTACATTTATACTCTTATTATTATACTATAGTATTGAAAATGATTATTACTACTCATACAAACTCTCTCGCGTGATGTCTGCCCTCAAAAAGTTATCATGTTATCTGCCTGCTCCCTGCTGCTGTCTCTCCTTTGCTCTCATCACACTTTGAAACAAGGGCGTCATAATTTCGACGAACGTGAACGGCATAAACATGCAAATCTTCGTAAAAACTGTACGTCAACGATCGTTTTTTGAACACTCGCATAATTATTGCTTATTGTGGAACGGTCAGATCGCGTGAGAGATATTCGCGCGCATCACCTTACTACTTACGCGTAATGATTTGTATACGCGTATACGGACATACGCGCAACAAGCCCTCTCAAAAGCGCATGTCAAAATGCGCTTGTGCGTACTTACTTCTACACATACGAAATACTTCTCACGCATTAAAGGACGAAATTATGTTCGTCTGATGTCGTTTGATGTGTTTATGTGTGTTTTAGTACGGGTTGGATGCGTAATATAGAGATGTTTTGTTGTTCCTTATTTAGCGCGAGTGTAAAATTCCGACTCGATTCGATTCGAACCATTTCTTTTTCTTTCGTTTAACTATACAGTGTATATATTACGTGTATGTTTTACACGTACTGAACTCTCTTTATTCTCAATCTCAAACTCTCTCTTCAACAAAAACAGCTCACTGGGAAGACGATCACCTTAGAGGTTGAGTCTTCGGACACGATCGACAACGTCAAGGCGAAAATCCAAGACAAGGAAGGAATCCCGCCAGATCAACAGCGTTTGATCTTCGCCGGTAAACAATTGGAAGATGGACGTACGTTAGCTGATTACAACATTCAAAAAGAATCCACGTTACACTTGGTCTTGCGTTTAAGAGGAGGTATCATCGAACCTTCTTTGATCGTGCTCGCGAGAAAATACAACCAAGACAAGAAAGTCTGCCGAAAGTGCTACGCTCGATTGCATCCGCGCGCAGTGAATTGCAGAAAGAAGAAGTGCGGACATACGAACCAATTGCGCATTAAGAAGAAGTTAAAGTAATCTAGTTTTCGGTTGTGTGCGTGTGTGCGTGTGGTGGTTGGGGTATCCCCATGTAATTAGCTTAAGATATTAGTCAAAATCAATATATACGTATATACATAAATTCAAAAAACGCGCGCGAGAGCGAGAGAAAGCGCGCTCTCAGTCGCCAGCGACAGAGCGAGCGTCTTCACAACTCGTACCGTCCTAATCGTCGCAGTGGACAAAACAATCATTAAAAACTACGTACGCTCGCAGAGATTGAGAGACCGACCTATCCTCGCGACCAGAACCACCCTCGAAAAAGTTCTCACCCTCTCATTCTTTTCACTTTTCAGTTTTCGCTTCATTACTAAGACTTGGTGCTCGTAAACAATCGCTCGAACTCTTTCTCTCGCGAACACAAAACGCGCACGATCTCTCTCTCTCACTTCATTCAACCGCAGATCGAGTTATCCGATCTTTAAAACCGAAAACCGAAAACCGAAAACTCTGAAAGAAAAACGAAACCGAGATCTTCGTTTTTTGAAATCGAAAGTAATGGTTGAAGTCATCGAGTTCTTGGATTCGGACGAAGAAGGCGAAGAGCGCGTGCGCGTGATACAAAAAGAGGATACCATCAGGCGCGTTGATGATGGTCAGCGCGATAACGATGTTGAGATTGTTGGTACGTGTTTTCTGTCTGTGTGTGTGTGTTTCTTTGCGTGATTTGATCGATTCGTTACGCGCTCGCGGTTTTAGTTTTTGATTTCCATGGCCTCGTTGCAGCGAAGGGTGGGGAAGTTTTTGGTGCTTTAGGTGCCCAGAAAGAAAACGACCTGTTTGGAACGTTTTCTCTGTCTCTCTCGTTTTCGCTCCGCCTCTCTTCTTTTATTGAACGTGAATATGTGTACGCTCCGTGCTCGAGTGTGTGAACGTGTTTGCGGTTGCGGTTATTGTGATGAACGATTATGTTTACTGACGACAAACGCGCGCGCGCGTCTGGTCCGTTCTTCTTACTGATCTATTATTAGGCGTCGCCGGCGAGGATATTCTGAAAGATTACCCGCACCCGAGACATGCGTGCGCTGTGAATAAGTTTACGAACGAAGGCGCTCATTTCGAATGCATGAAGTGCTGCGATAACTGTTGGTGTTACGTGTGCGATGCAAAGGCGCCTTGTAGGGAATGGGCGGCGCATTGCGGAGCGTATCCGAGTTGGAGATGGAACGAGATGAGAAAACAGAAGATTGGCGCCGTGGAGAGAGTTCCTGCGCCGGCGCCCGTGGCGCCCCGTATGCCGCCCGTCGCATACGTCGAACCCGGGAGGCAAGCTCTCGCAAACGGAGGCGTGCGTTTGAATGGAACTTTAGCTGCCGTGAATGTGCAACTGGACATGTTTATGCAAAGTAACGCCGACGAATTACACTTACCGGCCGGTTTGCCGCCGCAGCAACGAATGATAATTATTCCAAAGTGCAATAGTAATAATCTAATTGTGACGGCTATTGGTGAAGGAGATAAAGTACGATATGTTATAAAGAAACAGCCAATAATACCGACGCATGATGGACGATTCTTTGAACGTAGACAAGGCGAAAGCCAAAATCTTCTGGACAAACTCCAAGCCGGTTTCGCGGGTAACTGGGTATATTTCACGCACATCCGAGATTTTCAAGCAAAGGCTAAAGTTGCCGTTGGAGCGATTCATCTTGGCGTTAGTTGGTGGGGACCTGGTTATTACAAGCTCAATCCGCCGGCACAGATTTTCCAAAAGCACTTTGAAAATTGCGAATGTCCGCAAGGACTCATCCCGAGGACGGATCTTGATTTTGAAAATTATCAAACCACTTTTCTCAAGATCCAAGCTTTAGGAATGCAAGGCCAATTTCAAGCTAACGGTGCTGGTGCTGTACAGACCCTCTACAACGCCATCCAAAATATGGCGCGCTCACCAATCTTGGCAGATGATAACGCAATAAAGGCGCGCGAAGTTTTAGCCGCTCGCGCATATTTTCGATTAGTTCGGGGGAGCACTACCATGTATGTGGGCCGCATTGGCGAAATGCCTTCTGACACTGGCTATACGCACACGCACCCGCCGACGACGTGTGATTTACCCGATCCAGCGGGTCTCGCAAATGCGACCAAGATCGGAAGTGTCTCGATTCCCGTTCGCGCTTCAAACGCACGCGGCGCTCAATGGACAGAGGAAAAAATTGCCGAAGAACTGGCAAAAACGCCGCACGGTATTCGCTTTGCGAATATCGACGCAGCTTACAGATATGCAGTACCAACCGTACATAATTTGTTTGATTACAGACCGCAAGCAACATATTTATCGTCAAGAGGTGAATCCGTGCGAAGAAACAGTCATTTCAAACCGTTCTTGGAGGCTATGCCGATTTTCATGCCAAATGACAAGAAGCCGCGATCGAAAGTTCCTTTGCGTGTATTGTTCGTCGATTCGAGAACTGCGAAAGCGGAGTGGTCGATATGCCAAGTGAAAAATAGAGACACGGTTGCAAATGTCGTTGAAGAGTTAAAGAATCGATACGACATAAAAGACGACGAGCAGATTGTATTGGCGACAGTGAGATATAGTCCGGAAAAAATGAACGAAACGCCGTTCAATATGTACAGTGAGACGATTGGTTCCTCTCAAGTTATAGCAATCCACACCTCTCATGGAGGCGACAAAGGTGAAAAGAGACGCGCCTCGAAGTTGCCAAATTATTATCGCCCCTTTTCTAGAACAAAAGATGACGCGACAAAAGGTGATGGACGCATTCTTGTAGCTTACAAGACAAGAAAGGCTGAATTTTTGCGCATCGTCCATCCGGTTTTGAAGAAAACGTTAAAACAAAGAATGGTTTCCTACACTGAGTATAAGACGAGTAAAGGCGAAGCCCTGGAAATAGAACCGCTCGGCCTTGAATTTCAAGACGGCGAGTATTTACAAGCGTGCTCGATTCCGATAATCATCGATGCAGAAGGTAGTACACTAAAATCTCCTGGAAAAAGAACGCTTGACGGAAGACAGCCTATATCCAGTATGATGGCTGATAGTGATTTTGACTCGCAATTACGCACCTACATAGCCATACAAAATACTTGGGACGAAATTCGATTTCCTGAAACTTTGTCGGCCGATGAGCGATCTGCCCTTCATCGAGCGGCTAAGAGACAAAATGGTATCGTTGCAGATGCGCGAACAGACGAACTTGGACTCAATCGAATTTTTGTTACAAAAAGGGTGACAGAGGATTATATGGCAGGTGGCCTCTCAGAGTCGCTTTTTCTTCGAAAGAACATCGAGCCAATTTTGAGAATGTGCACGGAGAAATACGCGAGCGAAGAGGTGTCTCATAAACGCGATCGAGATGGCGAGAAGTTACAGAATGAAGTAGTAGGTTTTAACGTGGCGCATCTCTTGCACGGTTATCACGTCGGATTCGGCACTCATAAAGGTGGGACCAGAAAAGCACTCGTTAAAGGATTGACGAAGGCGCTAACAGATCCAAGCGTTGGAATTCAAGAGTTTTCCAAAGCAGAACGCGCGAGTAAAGTAACCGACTTTAAAGCCACTACTGATTTTGTTTTCACGAAAGTCACGGCGGTAATCAAGCTCGACGACGAAAATACTGCAACGTTCTCTGGCGTCCAACGTGGACTGCTTCCGGGCGGTGCAGAATCTACCGCAGACGCACTTGACGATTTGAAAAAGAACAAGGAAACAATTGAAGCGCAAGTTTGCGAGTGCCAAGCTATGGAACGCTCTCAACGAATGTCCGCAGAAATTGTTACTGCCTCGATGACGTTTTTTGCTTCCGAGCATAACCGAAACGAAAACAGACTGACAGGCTTCCAAACTTGTGGAGTTGCTGCGTGTAAGTGCGTACAACCAGAAATTCGTGTTACGACTAAAATGCGAAAAGAAGTCCATAACGATCGCGACGCGTGGCATCTAGACGTCGATATTTACGTCCACGCATTAGACCAGCGAATGAGCGCTTTCAATAAAGTTTTTGAGCAAGGATTTTCTGGTCAATTTGCATATCTTCCACACGATGGATGGAAAATGGATAAAACAGTCCTGCCTCGTGCCATTGATGCCAAAGCATGGGTGCCATTGAAATCGCTTGCGCCGCCTAATCTCTATGATGGCCTTTTTAGAGATGGCGAACGTACGACGCCGGTTGCGAGATTAAAAGTCACGATACCGTTCATTTCAAACAACTCTCTTTTGCAAAAAGAAACGAACGAATACGAACATTATCTTAGGCTCGGATCCAACGCATCTGGGGTGGTTGGTATAATGAAAGCGTTAGAAATGGAAGAGTATCCGTCTATGGTTCAACCAGTTGGTTTAACGGTAACGATGCATGATTATCAGCTCCAAACTTTGCGACGTATGATTGAGCTCGAAAAGCTGCCGGGTGGGTTTCGCGACATAGTATGGTACGATGTGAGTGATCTGAACTCTCGCAAAAGCACTACTGCTCAATCATACTTGCCGCAATCTCATCCATCGCGAAAATGGATGTATTCGCCTGGTTTTGATAAATTTGCCGAAGATACGTCCATCCCCAAGACGCCGAGGGGAGGCTTCCTTTGCGAAGAAATGGGTTTAGGAAAAACGATCGAAGTGCTTGGATTGATTTTGGCAGAAAAGCCTCCGCCTGAATGGGTTGAAAAAGGTGAGACGCTCGGTAAACCTGGCGTAGTATCTGAATCCGTGAACATGACGAATGGTACGAACGCGACGGATAAAATACGCTCAGGCGCAACTCTCGTTATTTGTGCCGTATCTCTCGTGGGTCAATGGATCGATGAGGCGAAATCGAAGCTCACCGAAGCTGCAGGCTTGCGTATTTTGATGTATCATGGTCAAACTCGCGAAAAAAATCCGCGAAAAATTGTCGACAATTATGATTTGATCGTCACAACGTACCAGACTTTAGCGGCAGATCGCTCGAGAGATAACCCGCTCTCCAAGATTGAATATTACCGCCTAGTATGCGATGAGTCGCACATGACAAAATCTTACAACAGCATTCAATCAGTTGCAGCTTCTGAGATTTGCGCGGTAAGGCGATGGGCGTGTACCGGTACTCCGCTAGCGACGAATAGTGTGGATCTTTTCGGACAATTCGCGATGCTCGGATGCACGCCGTGGGGAACTTGTTTAAAAACGTTTCGAGACGACTTCAATGAAATCATCACTGCGGTTCAACGCCGAGGGAGACATTACGGTTACAACGATAGAGCAACTCACCAAATACAGCGGTTGTTAAGTTTCTTGAAGCCAATCACGATTCGTCACACAAAGACGCAAAGACTGGGAAAAAACTCCACGAAAGACTTACTTCAGCTGCCGCCGAAAACAGTCCATTACGTTCCAGTGACGCTCTTACCAGAGGAACAGCGTTTGTATGATGAGTTGCACGCGGCTACGGCAGCTACGTGGGAGCAGAAATACAAAGCGTATGGACACGCCCTTGTCGCGAAACGTACGTTTGGGATCATGTCTTTATTGCATCCAGTCAGGCGAATGTGTTCAGGCGGAAGGTTGACACAGGCAGATTTGAAGATTGGCGACGACGCTGCTGACGCTTTAGACGACGTAGATGTTGGTGCAGGTGGTGCTAATGGCGTCAATCAAGAAGTTAAGCGTGTCAAGATGGAAGAAAAAGTTGCCGCTCCCCAGCCCGTAGTTGTTCCCGCGCCAATGATCCGAGGCGACGTCAATTCCATCGAAATTGAATCGAAGCTTCGCGTGCTCGTAGCCGAGCTCAAGCATATGCGCCGATCCGATCCAACGAATAAAGCTTTAATTTTTACGCAATTTGCTCAGACTATTGAATGGTTACAAAAGCGCTTACCCGACGAGGGATTTGGTTTCCGAACTATCGATGGTTCAATGTCCGCAAAGAATCGCGATAAATCCATCCAAGCTTTTCAAAAGGATCCGCCTACGACTGTTTTCATTTTATCTCTCCGATCCGGTGCTGTTGGCATTAATTTAACTGCGGCTTCGCACGTTTTCATGCTTGAGCCATGTATGAATCCAGCGCTTACGAACCAAGCGATAGGGAGAGCGTGGAGAATGGGCCAAACGCGACCTGTGACGGTGAAGATTTTGACAGTCACAGATTCTATCGAGACGAACATCGTTAACTTAGTCGAGAAACGTTCGATTGGAACCGTCAATAAAGACGTTCCTGATGTCATCGATATGGACGAAGAAGCAGAACTAGTTCGTCGCGCTCAAATGAATAAAGGTCAACTTGCCGGCGCGCTACGTGACGACAAACAACAACTGAAACTGGAAGAGTTTGATCTTTTGTTTTCTCGCGGAAACATTTTGCCGCCACATTTGACAGCCCCGCCGGCTCCGATTGTTAATGAGGAAAAGAAGTTAATGGTTAAATACCTAGTTAAAGCAGAGGCAGTAGAGGCGGAGGCGGATGATGATGACTACGGCGACGATGCTCGGATGATTAAAAACGTGAAGATGGAAGACGTCGACGGCGCTCATGAATCAGGACGCAACGCGGGTAAAGAAAAAAAGAAATACGTCGATAATGATAATAATTTTGAAGAAGACGCGGAAGACGGAAGCAAAGATGAAGAAGAGGATGAATTTATGGATGCCGAAGCGCCCTTGATGGAGGAAGAAGTTGAAGCGGTGGACTATACTATTTCCGCACTGCCTCCACCACAAAAAGAAGAGAAGGAAGAGAAAAAGATTTTGCGTAAACTCTCCAATCGCGTTCAAGAAGCCTTCGAACGCGCGTTCGAAAAGTTCCTTCCATAGAGTAGCATAATTTTTTGCGTCGTGAGAAATCGACGACGCGCGCGTTTCTTCGCAGCGTGTGCGAATGAAGAAAGGGGTATATAAATATAAATATAAAAAATACTTACATAAAGCAGCAGCATACTGTGTATTGTAGGTGTGATTGTAAAGAATAAGTGCGTGCGAAAGTATATCTATCAACAACAAATATTTCGAACGAATATATTTTTATGTTTTTTCAATCATCTCTCCTGACTTTTATATCCGCGGCTAACATGACGTGATCTGACGGTTCGTCCTTACTCGGGAAAGGCCCGTCGGTAACTTCATCGCGATGTTTCAACTGAAGAACGCCATCAATTTCAATATTATCTGTAACAAAAATGTAATCGAGCGTATCGATAAACGGTTCGTCGTCTTTAATTTTTGCGTAATTCGTGAAATCCGGTTCTCGTCCATTAAATTCTTTGTAACAACTAAGCATTCTTTTTGGCGGCTCTACTTTATACTCCGTGCCTTCGTATGCGTGCGGGTAAAAGATGTTATCTTTATCCAACTTATTCGTCGTCAGTAACTCGTACGATCCATCGATAGGTTTCACGTTGAAATCTCCCATTAAGACCGCGTTCTTCGTACCATCTTTTTCGCACTCTCTTTGCGTATACGTCGCGGCCAACGCAGAGTGCAAAGTCATCACCTTCGGATTCCTAAACATGCAAGGCATGTGATACGTACTCACCCCAAAACTAACCCCAGTTTCCTTATCGACGCAGTTCGCGTAAACGATTGAATTAAACCTCCCTTTGGCTAACTCCCAATCGTCCTGCGCCTCGTAATACTTCACATCCCTCGCCGCTCTCCAAACTCTCACCAAAGGGTTAACCACAAACTTCCTCACAAACCCTGGCTCAGGATCTTTCGGTTTCCTAGGCCATTTCGCGGCGTCCGATAACCTCCTCACGTCCGCCCTCTTCAAATCGTACTTCCGCATCGGTACGGCTAACAAGACGCCCATGTAATTATTAAACGGCTTCCCGTACAAATGCATCACGCAATGATAGCCATGACTGGCAAAGAACTGATGTAACGGCCCTGACCAAGTCATGCTCACTTCTTGTAACCCAATGATCGCATCGCGCTCGCACTCGACGGTTAACTTTTCCTTCACTCTTTGCAAACGCGTCTCGCTCAATAAGTTCTCCTTCTTGCACGACGTGAAATACGCGTGGTCGGCTAAGTGCGACGAGAGCACGTTATACGTTACTAAGCGCACTTTCGCTAGTGCATCGCTCTCTTTCGTAGTATCATCGCGCGTTTTCGTTTCATTCGAAGCCGCAGACGCACTCGCGCGCCTCGTCTGAGAGACCATCGTTCTATATCGATACGAATTAGTTAACAACAGTGTCGTCGTCCTCTGTGCACTGGCGCGCATATATACTCTACCAACTATTCTACAACGCTAAGACTGACTTAACTTTACGAAAAGAAATAGGTCACACACACACACGAGCGCGCCACGGAAACGAATTGAAATCGATCTCTCCTTCCTCTTCTTCCTCTTCTTCTTCTTCTTCTTCTTCTTCTTCGCTTGCGACGGATTGAGCGACCGTTTTCGTTTTTAAAATCCGGAACGAATAAAACCTCAACACACGCGCTCGCTGAGAACTCTCTCTCTCTTTGCTCCTGAACGAATTAAGAGCTGAAGAATGTGGTCAAAGTGTTGATTTTTGATCCGTTCTTTCTTTGAGTGCGTGCGTTATAGTACGCGTTTTTATGAATTAAACGTAAAAAGTTCGAATTACAAAAACAGGCGAAAAATGGCCACTCTTTCGTGAGCATAAAGGTTAAAAGATATGTCCCTCGCGAGCTCTTAATTTCGTTCATTAAAAAGAATTAAAACCACTGCGCGCACTGAAATTCCATCCTCTTTCGTTTGCGATTGGTTTCGTAGCGAACGGATGTTTCCTTCTTTAGTTTCTGGTATGGGTATTTGTTGATACCCTAAACGGTGCCTAATTCCAATAGCAGAAAAGAAATAATGGGAAATAGCCCGGGAAATAATGGGAAATAATAGGAAATAATGGGAAATATTGGGAAATATTGGGAAATAGCGAAATACTGTGGGAAATACTGGGAAATACTGGGAAATAATGTGGGAAATAATGTGGGAAATAATCATGGGAAATAATAGGAAATAATAGGAAATAAGGACTTAATGTGGGAAAAACGTGCTCATCAGCACAAAAGTGAAAAAGGGCCACATTCCACAAAAAACGCGAATGACTAAACGCTACGTTCGGAACTGAACGAATAGTTCAACGCAGACCACCACGCGAGACACACAGCGTTTAAAGAGCGACGAAAGAGAGCGCTCTATGGCAACCCTCGTGATAAAGAGAAAAATCGCGCGAGCGCTCTCGCGAGTTCAAGATAAACACCTACCGTTCGTAGTCCTTTCCTTCACGATTTCGTTCGTCTTGCTTCTCTTGTTCATATCCGTATCGTACTTGTTCTTAACCGGGAGAATTGACACGATCGATCGAATGAACGCAGAGACGAAGAGGAAGATGATGATCGGTATCGATCAGAAGAAGAGCGAAGTAGTGGGATTTAGGAGCGACGAAGACGCGGACGATGATGAGAACCGAGGTGGTTCGTTATTTAGGCGTAGTAAAGGCACTAGAGATGGAACCGCTAACGAGCGCGTTGACGTAGTAGGACGTAAGAGCGATCGATCGATTGCAGACGATGAAGATGAGAATCATCGCGTGCGAGCGAGCGAAAGTATGGATTTCGTGGGCGTCGTCGCGGAGCGCCGCGGGAACACGAAAGGGTTTTTGCATCCAATCGTGCGCACGCAAGAGCATCCGATTGGGGGATTTAGTAACTGTAAGCTAAGAGTTAGTGCTGGTAATAGTGGTAGTATTGACGATAACAATAATAATAATAATAATAATAATGGCGCGTGGGATCACGTCCCAGTGAGTTCGTTGAAACAGAAACAAAAAGAGGTTTTCGAGCGATACGCTTTAACCGGGTTTAGGAATAAGGCGACGACTGATGCGAGGATTTTGATGGAATTCTTGCTTTCGATTACACCGAGACCGCAAAACGGGTGCTGTGCTATTTTCGACGTAGGCGCGAATGTCGGAAAATACGTCGAAGAATTGAAATCGATGCCAATCGCGAAAGATTGTCAAATCCACGCGTTTGAGCCAAACCCGGAGGTTTTTAAGATCATGTCAAGAAGAGTTGCTACTTTAAAGTCAGTCCATTTACATAACGCCGGTGTTGCCGAAAAACCTGGGAACTTGACGTTTTATTATCAACCAGGGAAAGCCGATACTGGTGGGTCGTTCATGGCCGAACATTCGTTCGAAAAATACGCCGACGTTACTGGGAAAATGAAAACCGAAAACGTAAACGTAATCACTTTAGACGACATCTTCGACGCGTTCGTTCCAGAATCGGTTTCCATACCACTCGTGAAAATCGACGTCGAGGGTTTAGAACACCGCGTAAAAACTGGCATGTCCCGCGCGCTCGCGAGCGGCCGCGTACAAGCCGTCTACTGGGAACGCAAAGGCGCGCTCGATCTAGAACCGTTCGAAACCGAAGTGAAATTCATGTCCAACCACGGCTATAACGTGTACATCATGGGATGTTCGGGCGCTCGAAAACACTCGTGCGCATTAACCCTCGTCAGAGTCGATGGCCCATTTTTCGATCCAATATTCGACCCGAAACGTCATCGCGCCGCGAATCAAGGGAAGTTCATGACCATGAACCTACTCGGCGTCAAACGCGGTCATCCGTTCAACAACGTCGTCGCGAAGAAAATGCTCGCGCAGTAATTCTAATCACACTTACACTTACACTTACACATCTTACACATCTTAAAACAGAGATTGTTATCGACGACGGGACTTATCTGATTCCTACGTAAATCGTTCCCTCTCGCCTCGAAACGCGCTCGAGTGTCTCTTTTTCGCTCATTCTCTTCTCTCTCTTTCCCTCAATTGGAAAAGTCCTCAGAACAATAGAAACAGACTTCTACGAGAGAATGGGTTTCGCTCTGATCTTACGAGTAATCATCGCCTGCTATGCGTTGTTCGCTAAACATAACTGCGACGCGTTTTACTTGCCAGGTGTTGCTCCACAAGGTACGCCTTCTCGCGAACGAATTTTGAAGATATCGAATAAGAAGACGAAGAAGAGGTCGAGGAAGAAGAACTCTCTGCACGAGTTCAGATTTGGGAAGTTTTAGGGATCGAATTTCGGAATTCGGAGGATTCGTGTTTTTGTTTTTTTTTATTTGAAAGCGCTTTCGTGCGTGCGATCGATTAATTAATTAATCGTGTTTGTGTGTTTTTGTGTGTGTGTTTATGTGTGTGTTTATGTGTGTTTATGTGTGTGTTTATGTGTGTGTTTATGTGTTTATGTGTGATTATGTGTGTTGTGATAATGTGTGATTATGTGTGATTATGCGTGATTACGTCGATTGATTTCGTGACGATGACGATGATGATGTTCTGTTTTATGCTGACCATGAAACGTTGCCAAAACGAACAGATTACGCGCAAGACGACGTCGTGTTCATGAAGGTCAACAAACTGACGTCGACGAAGACGCAGTTACCGTACGACTACTACACGATGCCGTTCTGCAAACCGAACCCGATAGTGTATTCAGCGGAGAATCTCGGCGAAGTCCTGCGTGGGGACAGGATCGAGAACTCGTTGTATTCGTTAGAGGTTCGTAACGATCAGCAGTGTTCGGCCGTGTGTAAGTTAGACGCGTTGAGCGAACAACAGGCGAAAGAGTTCAAGACGAAGATCGAGGAAGAGTACAGAGTGAATATGATTTTGGATAATTTACCAGTTGCAATGGTGAAGATACGTACGTTGGAGAGCGGTGATGGAGAGTCCGTTGAGAAGAAGACTTATGAGCGCGGGTATCCAGTCGGGTTTAAAGCGGCCGTCGAAGAGGGCGGCGAGGAGAAGTTTTTCTTGCATAATCACTTGAGGTTTACGATTTTGTTTCATAAAGATCAAGAGACTGATTTGTCGAGGATCGTTGGGTTTGAAGTGGAACCGTTTTCTGTGAAACATGAGTTCGAGGAACCGTGGGACGACGTTACTCCGACTTTGACGACGTGTAATCCGGGAAGGATGCAATACGTCACGCACGGGTTGGCGCCGCAAATGGTCGAAGAAGGCGAGGAGGTTATTTTTTCGTACGACGTTTTATATAAACAGTCCGATATTCGCTGGGCAAGTAGATGGGATACTTATTTACTGATGGTGGATGATCAAATTCACTGGTTTTCAATCGTGAATTCGATGATGATCGTGTTATTTCTCTCCGGCATGGTCGCGTTGATCATGCTCAGAACGTTACACAGAGATATCTCGAAATATAACCAACTCGAATCGTCCGAAGAAGCGCAGGAAGAATCGGGGTGGAAGCTCGTTCATGGCGACGTGTTTCGTACTCCCAATGCGTCGGGGTTGTTAGCAGTGCACGTTGGTACGGGCGTTCAAATTTTAGCGTGCACGTTTGTCACGTTGGCGTTTGCGATTCTTGGATTTTTGTCCCCAGCGAATAGAGGCGGCTTGGGCACCGCAATGGTCTTGCTCTTTACTTTCATGGGTTTCCTTAACGGCTACGTGTCTGGGGTGTTTTATAAGATTTTCAAAGGACCAGATTGGAAAGGCAACGCTGGTTTGGCCGCGGTGATGTTCCCCGGAATTCTTTTCGGCGTGTTTACGTTTTTGAACTTTTTCATTTGGACGCAAAAATCTTCCGGCGCCGTTCCTTTTGGAACGTGGCTCATCCTCGTCATTCTCTGGTTCGGTATCTCAGTTCCGTTAGTCTATGCCGGCGCTTGGTTCGCAACGAAGAAAGATATTGCCGAAGACCCAGTTCGAACGAACAAGATCCCGCGTCAAATTCCCGAGCAACCGTGGTACATGTCAGGCTTCGTATCGATTTTGACCGGTGGCGTTTTACCATTTGGAGCCGTGTTCATTGAGCTCTTCTTCATCTTGACCTCTATTTGGTTGCAGCAATTTTATTACGTCTTTGGTTTCTTAGCTCTCGTCGTGATCATCTTGCTCATCACTTGCGCGGAAATCACGATCGTTTTGACGTACTTCCAACTTTGCAACGAAGACTATAGATGGTGGTGGCGTTCGTTCCACTCGAGTGGTTCGAGTGCGTTCTACTTATTCGCATACGGCACTGTATATTTCTTTACGAAACTTGAGATTACGAAGAAAGTTCCGACGATGATGTATTTCGGTTACATGGGGGTGGTTTCGTACGGGTTTTACATCTTGACCGGTTCGATTGGGTTTCTCGCTTCGTACGCGTTTGTTCGTACAATCTATAGCTCGGTGAAAATCGATTGAAAACGCGCGGTAAAGAAGAAAGAGAAAGGATTCGTTATATATATATATAAGTTAAAGTAATAATATTGATACAAGTTAAATTTAACAGTACTACATGCATACATACATATGCATGTGTGCGATGTTGCTTTTTTGACTCTTTTGCTGCTTCGCGCGGCCGCGCTGCGTGCATCAATGATCATGGATTTTGAACATTTCTTTCATCGACAAAACATGTATCAAAGCTTCCAATTCTAATCCGCGCAAATTCGCTTTTTCGTCCTCCTCTTGTTCATCATCATATGCCGAACTCCCACTTTTGTTTTCTAGTACGCTATTGATCATGTCTAACTTGCCGCTCATGTCTGATACGCTGCTTCCATATCTCTCCAACTTTATTCGCTCTTCTTCCTTATCATCAAAGTCAAAGTCTGCAAAATTTATTACTTTCCGCGAACCGGGTGCACTAGCAAAATCACGATCGTCGTCATCGTCATCGTCGTTATCATCATCATCATCATCATCATCATCATCAATTCCATTATCATCATCTTTTCTTCTTGACGAGAATTTGCTATTTTTTCTCATCGCAGATCTTAAAGGACTTTTCTTTGGCGTTAAAACTAAGTGCTGCGCGATGCCGCCAGTGGCGCGCGTACTACTCACTTCGCTACTCACGCTTAAATTATCTCTTTCTGGAAATTTGCTTATTTGCTTTTGAATGCCTATGCGCGCTTCAAGAACTTCTCTGCGAGCTTTTGATGGACCTTCTACGGGCGCCTTCGATGGCGACATCATTCCATCTGACGGGAACTGCGGCAGTTTAGGCAATTGCGGTCTTAGCTCTGAGTTCGTTCTACAAAAATAGCTCAAAAAACTGACAACGTCCACGTTCTCTCGAGCCCTTCCGCGCATCTCAAATAAAGTCCGATCGAGATTATCTTCGAACGAATGCTTTGCAAAGTTATGCTTATTACGCGCGATCTTCAATTCGTTTCTAAAGTTTTCATTTCGTTCATAAACGTGCAAAAATCCGTTTATAATAATCGACCCAGTTTCCGAGAAGTTCAAACTCTTGAAAACGTCGAATAACTTGAACGCGTTGACGTATAACTCGTCGTTCAACTTTTTCATCGCAGGCGTCATCCTTTTCCTTAACATCCTTCTCAAATCTCTCTTATTATCGCCAGTTTTCTTCCTCCCAATCATAGTCATCGTCGCCATTGAAAGAATCGCTTTTCGTCTCCTCTCTTCTTCCGAATCTACTAAATCGCTATTGTTATTATTATATAAATTGTTAATCGTCAAATTCTTAACTTTCGGTATAAACCGTTTCAACCCTTGCTCTTTCAACATAATTCGATTCATTTTCTTCTCCACGACTGACTTACAAGCATCGGCGACTAAAACAGTCATCGCTTTAATCTTCTTCAATTCTTCCAAATTCGCTCGTTTGCGTTCAAACACGCGCGATAAATCCTCGTTCGATTGATACCCGTCCTCGGTCGCGCTATTATTGTTACTATTGTCAATATTGTTCGTACTATTCCTCCTATCATCGCCAACTCCGTACGCATCATCTCTCACCCTAAAATGCTCAACGAACGTCTCTAACGTAATCCCGGGCCTATCGATGACTGAAATTTTCCCAATTATTTTCTGCGCGAGCTCAAAAGCCTTCCTTCCCTTCCCATTCGCGCTCACGAATCCCAACGCGTTAGCGGCTTCATCGAACCTATCGCAGACGCCGCCTTTATTCGTCCTCAACGCTAACAAGAACTCTTCGCCAGTGATCGTCCGCGATCTATCCACGTCTATTTTCTCGAACACTTCTTTCAAGACCTCGTATGGGAGGAACAATCGCTCGTCGTCCTTCGTATCCCCCTTTGCCCTCCATTCTTTCGAATTTGAATTTCCACTGTTCTCATCGTCGTCTGCGCCGGATCGTGACATTTTTTTTGTTCAAAAGGAGAGAGACAGAGAGCGAGAGAATCGGACCACGGAGAGCTAGTCTCACCACTCTTCTTCCTCTTCTTTATTCGCCGCACTCCTGGAATATTATTATAGATATATATCCAGAGAAGTGTAATTGGAAGAATTTCCAAATAATTCGCGGGCGAAAACAAAAACGCCTTTTTGCAAAGTCTCTTCCACCAGTGATTCGTTTCGTTGACGAGAGAGCGAGAGAGATTGAGAGAGTCCGAGGACGCAGGCGCAGAGCACGAGCTAGTCTCACCGCTCTTCCTCTTCTTTATTCGCCGCACTCCTGGAATATATAAAACAATCCAAGGGAATTCGAAATGGACGAAATCCAAGGCGTTTGCAAAAAAAACGGAACCAAAACAGAGCGATTTTAAAAACGTGAAAACGCCTCGTTTTCTCTCCAGAGTCTGATCAAACGAGCAAAAAAACAAAGGACCGACCGACCGACGACCAAAGCGAAGAAGAAGAACGAGAACGAGAAACGCGTCGCGGTCGAGCGCTGGTTTGTTCGTTTAATTTCTTATCTCTGATCCGTTTCGTTTTCGCATCAGAGCGAGAGATTGGAAGTGATCGAGAGATCAAGTTTGACCAGCTTTTTGTATCGGTGACGAATCAGAGCCGACCTTATCCGGATACTAAACGGGAGAAAGCGAAGCTTTTGCGAGAGGATTTGCAACGGCTACAAACGCGTACAAACGCGCACGAATTATATTCTCTCTCTCTCTCGAGCACGATTCGATTCGATTCGATTCGACGATTCTGTCGCGCGTGTTTAGTCGTAAAATAACAATCCGGTTCAATCAACAGAGGAAAGGAAGGACGCAAGAAAAGATGAATGGAAAAATGATTGCGCTCAATAATACGCTTTCGTTCAAGCGAAGCGTGAGTAACGCAACGAACGCGAAAGAAATAAAGCGCGGTAATGGAAGTACGTGCGAGCGAAGGATTGCGAAGTCGCTGGTCGGTAAGAAAGGAATGATCGTAAGTAAAGGACGGAAAGGAATATCGGACATAATCGGTGAAGAAATCGAAGGGCTGGAGAAACAAAAAAAAGTGCAAAAGAGTAAGAGACAACGAGAGGAAGGGCAAAAGGTAGCGAAAGAGTTCAATGAAAGGGTGGCGCAAGGGAAACAGATCCCGAACGGGTTCTTGAAGATCTTAAACGTGAACGAGCTCGAGGATGGGAAGAAACAAATTAAGGCCGTGGAATTAGCGAACGGCGCGTTTTGCGTCGTTAAGGTCGGCGATTTGATATACGTATGCGATTGTAATTCGACGGCGTATAAGTACCCGTTAATTGACGGCGAGGTTTTTAGTGGGCCGAGTGGAGCCGCTATAAGGTCAGGCTTTGATGGTACGAGTTATGATTTGACTACTGGGAAAGTTATTGAGTGGTGTCCACAAGACACTTTACCGAGGAAATTATTAGGGAAGTTGAAAGAGAAAGAAAATCCGATCGATTTAGGAGTATATCCAGTCATGGTCGATGAGAATGGAGATATTTACGCTTGCTTTATTTAAATCTTAGTATTGTTATATAATCTATTTGCCTATTTTATCTAATCCTAGTTTTATTGCGACTTCATTGACGCCGCCGTGAAATCGAAACGACTGGTATATATCTTCTCTACCGTTTTCAATAAATACGCTTCTCGGAGGCAAGCCGTTACTACTACTACTACTACTACTACTACTACTACTACTACTGTATGATTTTGGTACATTATTATCGTCGCAGTTGCTGTTATTGCTTTTGTCTCTAGCACTGTCGAGAGAGTCGAGAAAAGCTTCGAGTTCTACTCGCACGTTTTCTAAATCTCGCCAATACCCTCTCGGTTTGGGCATATTTTTATCCCAACCGAATTTTTCCGAAACTTTTTGATAGCCCCCGAGCTCGCGAATGCGCTTCTCCAAGTCTTCCCTTCCGTATTCTCTTAGCAAGAGCTTTTGCGGTATTCGTTGTTGTTGTTCTCTTTGGTCGCCATTTATTATTTCGTTATTGAACGATTCGATATCTTTTCGCAAAGCGTCGAGAAGTTTTTGTTCTTCGTCATCATCGAAGCTTTTCCCGTCGTAACTGTTCTTTTTTATCTTATTATTCTTATTATTACTAGTATTCTTTCTTAACGCGGCTTCGGTTAAACCATACAGTTTCGCGCGCTCGGCTATTGTAAGTTCATCATCGTCTCTCGATATTGACGCGTCTATAGACTCTTCTTGCTCTTCGTCTAATTTTGGATTGAAGCGCATGAACTCCGCAATCGTTTGATTTGTTTGATCCAACTCTGGTACGATATTCAGTTTACGCTTTGAGTTATCAAAAGTTACGAGCGGGATGACTTTTTCCAACGAAATAGCCTCAATGTGCGCACAAAGCGCGGTCAAGAACTCGATCGTTTCGTCCACAACTTGTCTTTCATCCAAAGGCGGTTTACGCGTCCTATCCGCTACGTAATTCGCCTTGGCGTTTATGCCTTCGATTGCGAATTTAAGAATAGTCGCTTCTGCTTCTTCGCGATCTGCGGCGTCGTTGAAGTCCGCTCTATCAATTCTCGATGTGTTCCCAGCTGCAGCACCATCGTAAGCTTCATCGAAACTATCATTGATATCAGTACTAATACTGTTTGTTGCTTTAATACTATTATTATCTTGATCAAACGCCGGAACAACCAAAAACTTTCCTTGTAAAATGCCATCTCTTCGTTGATTTCTAGACACGCGAAACTGGATCTCGCCTTCTTCATCTTTTTGCGAAAAGTCTACGCCGACGGATTCATAAATCGCGTGGCATAAAAAGTGCTTTAAAAACACTAAACGAAGTCGTTTGAGATTTTTAGTGTTCGAAACGACTGATGGTAAAATTTCGCAGTGCACTAAATTCGGAGCAAACTTTGCCAAAGATTCGTACGAAGTTAACACTTTCCAAACCAAACTTGGCGGCGCCTGAATTCGTACCGAACTGAGCGTTCTGCGATGATAAACTGCCATCGTATCGTACCTTCGGTTATGCACTTCGATCGAACCAGCCGAACGTGTCGATTTCTGGTCGGTTTCGTTTATGATTTCGTCGAACCATCTTCCCTGAGTGCCAGTAGTTTTCCCTTGCGCTTGCCACGAAAGATTTTCAGCCGGCGGCATGACGTTTCGACGAAGTGTCGGTGGCGAGCTTCCGGAAAGAGATGTCATTCTTTTTTTGCTCGCACTGTTATCGTTATCGTTATTCATTCTGCCGCTATCTTCTTCTTCTTCTTCTTCGTCATCGTCGTCATCGCCGTCTTCTGATTCTGATTCTCCTTTTCCTCTTCTTCCTCCTCCTGTCTCTCCTTGAATCAAAGGTACTTCCGATAAGCCTAGATAATTTTGCGGTTTCAATGACATGCTTATATTATTATTTTTGTTTTTGTTATTATTATTCCCGTCGATGTTAAAAACATCGCGTCGGCGTTTCCGTCGCTTTCCGATGAAATACCCGTCGTCATCGAACTCATCGACGTAATAATAATACTCTCCGTTTCCATCGCTCCAATTTAAAGCTTCTAAATCGAAGAAAGGCGCGTTTAATTTTGCCTTTTGTATCACGCTTGCTCTTAAATTAATCGCCGTTGCAATTTCCTCAAACGACGCTCTCATAGCGCGTTCCATTGCACTTTTCAGTACTGGATATTTCGTAGGTCTAATTTCGCATTCGTAAGATAACTCGCACGCGAACGAGGCAGATTTTAATCTCGCCACTTTAATCTTTCCAAAACACTCGAATTCTCCATTTTTCCTATCGACGTCTCGCGAAGAAAACGTTAAAGTTCTCGATATCGTCGGCGCATCGTCTTGTTTCTTTTTCTTAATATTATTCATATTATTTTGCTTTTGTTGTTGTTGTTGTTGTTGTTGTTGTTGTTGTTGTTGCGAAGAAAAAGAAGATTCCTTTCCAAACTTGTTATTATTATTATTCAATTTCGCTTTCTCGGCCGGTAATGCGACGACTTCTAAAAAAACATCCTTACGCATATCATTCGCGCACAAAATCACCTCTCTTTCACTTTGTAACCTATACGCATACACGTTTTCGCCCGGTTTCGCGCGTCTCGAAAAGCTTCTTTGCGACGCTCGAACGCCAGGAACGAACTCGGAAAACATTTGACAATCAAACACGGCTTCCCAGGTCGCTTCGACGGATGCGTCGATCCTCGTCACATATTTCGCCCTCGGTGCTTGCTTCGTTTCATTATCATTAAGCATATCTATGGTACCAGAAGAAGGAGATGATGATGATTTTGATTTTGATAACGTCATCATCTCTCTCATTAAAAGTTCAATATCCTCATCGGCTCTTAAATAATCATCATCTTCGTCGTCATCGTCATAATCAGAATCATAATCATAATCGAATACTAACTCATCATCGCCCCATTTCCCATTAAGTCTGAATCTTCCATCGTTACTACTACTTTTCCTACTCCCTCTTCCATCGTCCATCGTCTCAAAAACAATCTTCCTTCTCGTCCTCCTCGTCTGCTTCGGCTGAACGGCATATCTAGAACGGTTCCGCGTTCGAAGAACTGGTAGCTCTGAACGAAAACGAACCAAGGACGACGACGACGACGAAGACGACGACGATGCGAACATTTTATTTCAGTTCATTGCGCTCTCTTCTGTGTGTGCGAAAGAGATAGAAGTCGATTCGATAGAAACCAATTCATGTTTTCTTCTTCTTCTTCTTCTTCTTTGATATCCGCGCTTCTTCGGCAGTTTTGAGTGGAACTGGAAACCTTTTTATGCTGCGTCCGAGCTCAGAGAAAAATCGGAGCAAAGAGAGAGAGATTACGAAGAAAGACAGAGAGAGAGAACGCTCTCGTTGTGCAAGCGCGCGGCTTTGATGAAAGAACGGAACGGTAGCGAAAACGATTAAGAATTGAAAACGTTTTCGATGGATCTTCTTTTTGTTTGGAAAATGGGCAAAATTGGAAATTCGGTTTTCCTCGTCATAAAAAGGATATAAATTCGCGAGAGGGCAGAGAGAGCGCATAGAGAGAGCGGCGAATATAATATAAGCACGACGAAGTTAGTCGTGCAAGCATCTTCGCGATCCGAATTCATCGTTCGTTTGTTAATTGCAAGTTCGCGAGTGATTAGGAGAGAGAAGGTAAGCGCGTTTAAGCAGGCACGAGATTTCAAAAAAGCGTTCCAATCGCACTGTTGCGATTCTTTTTTTTTTAACGACGACGATGATTTGACGCGTAAGCCGAGAAAGAGAGAAACGTGTGCGCGCGAGCGCAACGAACGAACGAAAGAGATATCTGCGATGACGAGAGAGAGATTTGTGTTTGCGATTTTAAGTTTTATCGTTCGCGTCGTCGTCGTCGTCGTTTGCTTCAAATAAAAATAGGAACTAATCTCTCACATCCCTTCCCTCTCCCTCTCTCTACAGATTCGTAAAAACCGAGGGCATGGAAGCGATGACGCGCGTTGCATTAAACAACAACGCGATCGCGCGAAACAAGAGAAGTTCGTGTGCGTGAACTCGAAAATAATAGCTCGATTTGATTTTTCTTAGCGCGTTTTTTTTTATTGGTCGTCAGAGTCGTAAACGAAGTCGCCGAGCGCGCGCTTGCGCGTGTTTGAAAGAACTTCGTTTTATCCAATGCTGACTCAGTACCGATGTTTTTTAGTCGTTTCCAGTTTCTTCGTGTTCTTGGTTACTTTTATTTAATTTTTACACGATCGAAACGAGATGATACGTGTGTGTGTATGTATATACATGCCCAACTGACACGCGATTCTTTATCGTTATTATATTACTGTTCTGTATAGTTTTGGGAGGAACAGCATCGATAGTAAGCAACGACAGGAAATCATGTAGAAATCGGAGTCAGAACAGTACTCGAAAAGCGGTCGTTCGATCGAGCGCGACAAAAACACGAGGACAACAGTCCTCGTGCGCGTTTCCAGTCGTCGTTCCGTCGCCAGGTAGTCGAGGCTCGCATGTTCAACGTTTAAACGCTGTTAAAGAACCAGAGCAATCATCAATGGCATCTGCTTCGGATAAGCTCGCGGAATACGTCGCGGCTAAACAAGGGAGAAGAGTGATTCGAAAAGTTTTAATCGCAAATAACGGCATGGCGGCGACGAAGGCTATTTTGTCCATGAGAAGATGGGCATATAACGAACTTGGGGATGAAAACGCAATTAAGTTTGTTGCCATGGCAACGCCTGAGGATATCGGTGCAAACGCAGAGTTTATTCGTTACGCGGATGACTTTATTGAAGTTCCGGGTGGGAAAAATGTGAATAACTACGCAAATGTAGATTTAATCACTGAAATCGCCGTGCGCGAAGGAGTCGATGGTGTATGGCCTGGATGGGGACACGCATCTGAGAACCCGAAATTACCGACGGCGTTGAAAAAGAATGGGATTCAGTTCATCGGTCCAACTGCGCCGGTTATGGCCGTTTTGGGAGATAAGATTGCCGCGAATATTCTCGCGCAAACGGCGAAAGTGCCATCGATTCCATGGTCCGGTGATGGCCTCGTTGCGAATTTGACTGCAGAAGGAACGATTCCACAAGAAACGTTTGATAAAGCCATGGTTAGAACTGTCGATGAATGTCTCGCCGCTGCTGAAAGAATCGGTTACCCGGTTATGTTGAAAGCTTCCGAAGGGGGCGGCGGTAAAGGTATTCGCATGTCGGCAGATAAAGAGCAACTCATAGCAAACTTTGATCAAGTCAAGGCAGAAGTTCCTGGTTCGCCAATGTTTATGATGCAGTTGTGCACGGAAGCGAGACATCTTGAAGTTCAAATCGTCGGTGACGAACATGGTAACGCAGTTGCTTTCAACGGGCGCGATTGTTCCACTCAAAGACGTTTCCAGAAGATTTTTGAAGAAGGTCCACCAATCATTGCGAAGCCTGAAATTTTCCGCGAAATGGAAAGAGCTGCGCAGAGATTAACGCAAAATATTGGCTACATCGGTGCCGGTACCGTTGAATATCTTTATAACGCTGCGACGGATAAGTATTTCTTTTTAGAGTTGAACCCGCGTTTGCAAGTCGAACACCCGGTTACGGAAGGTATCACCGGTGTCAATATGCCCGCGACTCAACTCCAAGTTGCTATGGGTATCCCACTTCACATGATGCCAGATGTGAGACGCTTCTATGGTAGAGATATCGATGGGACAGATAAGATTGACTTTATGAATGAGGAGTATGCGCCAATCCAGAACCACGTCATCGCCGCGAGAATTACAGCCGAGAACCCGGATGAAGGCTTCAAGCCAACGTCTGGTGGAATCGAGCGCGTACACTTCCAATCTACTCCCACTGTATGGGGATATTTTTCCGTCGGTGCGAACGGTGGTGTCCACGAATTTGCAGATTCTCAATTTGGTCACATCTTTGCGTCTGGTAAAACGCGTGAAGAGGCGAGAAAAGCTTTAGTTTTGGCTTTGAAAGGTATGGTCGTTCGTGGTGAGATTCGTACGGCTGTGGAATACCTCGTCAAACTTCTCGAAACTCCAGCTTTCAAGAATAATACTATCGACACTTCTTGGTTAGATGGCTTGATCAAAGCACGTTCGATTGCGTTGGTTAGCGATCCACATGCGATCGTTCTCGGCGCCGCGCTCTTCAGAGCGTTCAGTTTTTCTGAACAAGAAGAATCAAGCTTTCTCAACTCATGGGAAAAGGGTCAAGTCAGTACGCAAGGCATCAAGAACTTGACTTCGTTCCCAGTTGATATTGCGTATGAAAATACAAAGTATGAGTTCATGTGCAGCCGTATTGGAACGGATGAATTTGAAATGTCTCTTGGAAGCAAAAAGGTTACAGCGAAGATGCGAAGACGCAACGATGGTACGTTGGTTGCCATTTATGGCGGTGAAACGCATGAGATCGACGGTTTGGAAGAACCGCTCGGTTTGCGTATGACGTTGGATAGCCAAACGTGGTTATTACCGACGTTATTTGACCCGTCTCAGTTGAGAACAGATGTAACCGGTAAGCTCATTCGATTTTTGCAAGAAGATGGTGCCGAAATTCAAGCCGGTAAGCCTTACGCTGAAGCCGAAGCGATGAAGATGGTCATGCCACTTATTGCTCAAGAATCGGGGAAAATTTCTCACGCTATGGCCGCTGGTGCAGTTATTAGTGCCGGTGATCTGCTAGCCAATATCACGTTGAAAGATCCCTCAAAGGTCAAGAAAATTATAAACTTCAAAGGAGATTTCAGAATCAAATTGGTGGAAGAACCGGCGCCATCGAAGAGTGAAAAACTTGCAACGGCTGTTGATGGAGTGAATAAGATTCTCGATGGTTTCGGTGGCAATGTCGATGATGCGCTCGCAAACTTGTACACTGCTCTCACTGAGCAAGACGCGGACGGTGGCGCTCGATGGGAAAAAGCAACCTCGATCATGGAAGGCATCGTCCAAAGATTCTTGGCCGTCGAGGATATCTTCCAGAATAAATCTATGGATTCTGTCATGGCTTCTTTGATCAAGGGTAAAACTGGAGCTGCGTTGATTCCAGTGCTTAATCAAGTTCGAGCGCATTCTAAATTAAAGGAACGTTCTAAACTTGTTTTGAACTTGCTTCTGCAAGCGCCAACTTTGCCTCAACGAGTGATCGCGCGAGGGCCGATTTCGTGGGCGGATGATCATGCACCAATCTCAGATTCGTTCCAAAATACCATCAAGAAATTATCAAAGCTTCGAGGCGGTGATTATGGAGAGGTTGCTCTCTCGGCAAACGCAATTATTCAAGAGCGACGACTTCCTTCTCTCGATAAGAGAGTTGCCGAACTTCGTAAGATTCTTGCCGGAAAGAAGAAGTTGCTGCGAGCGTGGGGTGAAGTGAGTGAAGGTGATATGATTTCGCTTTCGGAATCACCGACTTTAGCCGTTGACCTTTTGCCATCGCTCTTTGTTGACGAGGACGAGAGCGTCCGCGAGAATGCAATGAGTGTTTACGCGCGTCGTGTGTACAGAGCGCATAACATTCTCGACGTGAAGATGGGCGATAAAGCTTTGATTTGGAAATTTAAGTTCCGTACGTATCCGGATGACTCTCCAGTCAGAACTGGCTTGCTCGTTACTGCGAAAAACATGGCCGAAGTTGAAGCGAATTTTGGCAGTTACATAGCAAAATTGAAGGAGGCTCATGGCGATGCAACTGGTCCGCCCGTATTACACATTGCGCAAACTGAACAGCCCGACGATGGCGAGTGGTCCTTGAAAATGGATCAAGTGTGTATTAAACATAAAGATGAGTTGAAAGCTTTAAATGTGAAGTTTGTAAACTTGTTAGTGTACGAGAAGTTTGCTTTGCCAGTTTACCGTACGTGGCACCAATTGAAGGACTATGCCGAAGATCCTCTTTACAGAGGCGAGCGACCTACTGTTTTGCATTTGCTCGAGCTCGTGAGATTGGAAAATTACAAATTGACGAGATTACCAACAATTAACCGAGATTTGCACATTTACGTCGGAGAATTGGCAGCCTCGGGTGCATCGAGAGCGAAAGATATGTTGCTTCGAAGACTTGCGCACAGTAAAGATACAATGGCTGGTGGTTTGGAGAGAACTTTGGATAAGGCTTTGGATGCGCTCGATATCGCGAGAATGGATAGTCGTGCAAAAGGGGTGAACTCTACTAGAATTTACATCAACTACTTATCTGAAGTTGAGGGTGAATTCGGTAAGTCTACGCAAGTGTTAAAGGAGAAAGTTGCTGAGTACATCTCTATCCACGCTACGCGTTTGTTGAACTTAAGTGTTGATGAAATCGAGCTTCGATTCCGCGTAGGAAGCGAATTGACTCCGGTTCGTATCATGGGCACATCTATGTCCGGCAACTGGTTAAAAGTCGATGCGTACAGAGAATACCTCGAGCCGATTTCTGGCAGAGCTGAACAATTTTGCTTGCTCGGTCAAAATGGTCAAGATGAAGCGTGCTTTTTTGAGCCGTATCCTTCAGCCGGTCCGTTGCAAAACAAGCGCGCTGTTGCGAGAGCTATTGGTACGACGTACATTTATGACTTCCTCGGTTTGATCGAGAAAGCAATGTTGTCCGCGTGGAGAAAGCAAATTGCATCTATTGGCTCTGGAGCCGTTCCGCAAGCGTTCTTTCAAGCTGAGGAAGCTGTCTATGACGAGAAGACGAAAGAGCTCACTTGGACGAAGGATAGCGTCCCAGGTGTAAACAAAATTGCCATGGTCGCGTGGAGATGCACGATGAAGACTTGTGAATATCCGGAAGGTAGAGAAGTCGTGTTCGTTGGTAACGATTGTACTTTTATGTCTGGTTCGTTTGGCGTGAAGGAAGACGATTTCTATTTCGCGGTGTCGCAGTATGCGCGTGAAAATCACCTTCCGAGAGTATTTCTCGCTTGTAACTCGGGCGCCAGAATCGGTTTGGTTGATGAGCTGAAGCCGTTCTTCAAAGTAGCTTGGAATAATGATTCAAACCCAGGCATGGGCTTCAAATATTTGTACCTCACCGAAGCTGATTATAACAGTTTCCCTACGGGTACGGTGAACGCTCAAAAGATCAGTGAAGATGGTGAAACGCGCATGAAGTTGACGGATATCATTGGCCAAGTTCATGGCATCGGGGTTGAAAACTTGCGTGGGTCTGGTATGATTGCCGGCGAGCAATCGGCTGCTTACGATAAAGCATTCACGTTGTCATACATTTCCGGACGATCTGTTGGTATTGGTGCGTACTTAAATCGCTTAGGTCAAAGAAATATCCAAATGAAGAATGGTCCGATGATTTTAACCGGTTATCTTGCGTTGAACAAGTTGCTCGGTAAAGAAGTGTACACTTCGCAAGATCAACTTGGTGGTCCGCAAGTCATGATGCCCAACGGTGTTTCGCACTTGATGGTCGAAGACGATCAAGCGGGTGTGCACGCCATCATGCGATGGTTGTCATACACGCCAAAGACGACAATAGAAACCGCTCCAAAGTTGCCGACTGCTGATCCGATAAATCGCAAAATTGAATTTATGCCCACGAAAACGCCGTACGACCCGCGTCACATGCTCGCTGGTACGACGAACCCGGAAACTGGTGACTTTGTCAGCGGATTCTTCGATAAGGATTCTTGGACGGAAACGTTGCCGGACTGGGGTAAATCCGTCGTCGTCGGTCGAGCTCGATTGGGCGGTATGCCAATGGGCGTGATCTCGGTCGAGACGCGTTTGATGGAACAACGCATTCCAGCGGATCCAGCGAACCCAGAATCAAGAGAAACCGTATTAGCACAAGCTGGACAAGTCTGGTTCCCAGACTCTGCACACAAAACTGCGACTGCTATTCGAGATTTCAATAAAGGTGAAAACTTGCCGTTGATGATCTTTGCGAACTGGAGAGGTTTCTCTGGCGGGACGAGAGATATGTATGGCGAGATTTTGAAATTCGGTGCGATGATTGTCGATGAGTTGAGAGAATATAAACAGCCAGTGTTTGTGTATATACCACCGAACGGTGAGTTGAGAGGTGGCGCCTGGGTCGTCGTCGATCCGACGATTAACCTCAAAAAGATGGAGATGTTTGCGGATACCGAATCGAGAGGCGGTATTCTCGAGCCTCCAGGAATTTGCGAAGTGAAGTTCCGTCAAAAAGACCAACTCGCTACGATGCACCGCATTGACACGGAGATGATTGAATTGGATAAAAATCCAGAAGTAAACAAAGATGCGATTAAGAAGCGAGAGAATACTTTAATGCCTATGTATACGCAAGTCGCGCACGAATTCGCCGATTTGCACGATCGTTCGGGGAGAATGTTCGCCAAAGGGGTCATCAACGGTGTCGTTGAATGGCCGAAAGCGCGAGAGTACTTTTACAACAGATTACAAAGAAGACTATCAATCGACGCAGTCATTGATTCGTGCGAGGCAAAATTAGGCGACGACGTAAAGTTATCGCGCTCTGTTACAGATATCGTCAAAGAATGCGTCACGAACTCGGGGTGCAAATTCGATGACGACATTAAAGTCAAATCCTTCGTCGATTCGAACAAATCAACGATCATTAGTGCCGTCATGCAAGAAGCTCGCGCAGCGAAGGTTTCGCAGATGTTATCTGAAATCAAAGCGTTAGACGCCGATACGATCTCGGCCCTGAAGAACGCTTTGTAAAACTTATTTAAGAAAGAGTAGGAGGGTGGTGTGTTTCGAATTATTATATTTAGCGCGCGCGGGATTATCATGAAACAAAACAACATAAAATCAATAATAAAACTTAAAAAGAATATGTTTGAATACATACTCGAGAGAGAGAGAGTGAGATAGAGTGAGAGTGAATTAATTGTAAGAGAGAGAGAGAGTAAGAAGAAGAAGAAGAAGAACAGGAGGAGCTATGATACCTTTTACTCCGCTTTTTGCTTTTTTCGTTTTTGGAGACCAAATCTGAGGGAGGCCATGAATTATACTAGTGTTTTTCTGAATTGTACTAGTGTCTAAAAAAACACTAGTACAATTCAGTGAGTTTAGGGTTTTCTTATGTTTTCGATCATATCTTCGCTTTCCATTTCATTTAGATCACCTAATATATATTTTCGGAAGCGTCTGATTAAGAGCTTTCGTTTGATTATAGTTAGAGAATCTTAATCATAGTATAACATATATATTATCATACTGGACGGTGGAATTTCGCACCGGAGGGTGGAAGTTCGGTTCGTTTAGGGTATCAAGAAACATGAAACACATCTTACCCATTTAAATTCTCTATGAAACATACAAACGATAGTTATAACGGATTATAGGAGCGAATCGCACCTTTTTTATCTAAAATATCGAGTTTCACTGTAAGCGTCCCGAGAAGAAAAGATAGGTAAAGTCATTGGCTACGCGCGTGCGAAATTTCAGAGTGAATCGATCGAAAATGAGTACGTAATCGATCGCATTAGATACGGCGTAAACACTGGTACAATTCAGAAAAACACTAGTACAATTCATCATGAAATAGGGGGGGGAGATTCTGAATTATACTAGTGTTTTTTTAGACACTAGTACAAAATCTCACTGAAAAAAACACTAGTATAATTCAGAATCTCCCTTTTTCCATCATCGCGACACAAGAAAGTTTAACTGCCTCTGTCTCTCTATCTCATATTACTATTATCATTATTATCATTATTAATAAGAAGAAGAGGAA
>Ga0209830_10000468_pt1 | contig 42073 bp, 45 predicted proteins | sample ArcticOcean_MG_C_12_FD_187439 | JGI IMG/M metagenome (GOLD analysis project Ga0209830, IMG submission 187439) | Marine microbial communities from western Arctic Ocean - ArcticOcean_MG_CB8_130 (SPAdes) (version 2) | ecosystem: Environmental > Aquatic > Marine > Oceanic | place: Arctic Ocean...
TTGGAGACTATCGCTACTTGAAAGTTAAAGAAATTGAGGCGGAATCCTTCTATCCAGTAAAAACAATTACAACTATGGAGATGTCTGTGGAAGGTATGTTCGGAAATAGCCCCATAATGTTGACAACAAACATTATTCAAATGGATAAAAAAACTGGCCTTTTTGACATTGATATGCGGTCATTATTTATCAGCCCTTCTAATGTAAACAAAGTTATACGTTAGAACCACAACCTTTATATAGATGGCAACATCAGTAAAGACTATGAGCAATCTCGTAATCATGGGGCCTTACAGCCTTTACAAGAAAGACAGCACCGGAAAGGTTCGACGCTGGACTATTACTATTGAAGATGATGGATCGCAACATATCCTAAAAACATCTCACGGTGTAGTAGGCGGTGCTGTTGTCGAAGACAAAGGAACCAACATTCCAGCAGGAAAAGCAGGCCGCACTCTTGGTGAACAATCAAAACTACAATTCGATAGCAAAATCTCAAAGAAAGTAGATAGCGGTTATACTACTAATACAACAGGTATGGGAGTTCTTGCCAGCAAGATGGTAAAAGCCATGCTGGCACAAAACTACGAAAAGCACGGCCATAAAATTGCTTTACCTGCTATCGCCCAACCAAAACTTGACGGCGTAAGATGTTTCGCACAGGTATTACCTAATGGAGATGTTTCATTAGTCTCTCGAAATAACAAACCGTTTCCAGAGATGCCCGGGATCAGAGCGGCTATTAAAGCCGTAGGACTTCCTGAAGGAACTATTCTTGATGGCGAACTATATTCTACAACTTTGGGATCAACCCCCGCCGAAAACTTTCAGAAAGTAGTAGGTCTTACTCGTCGTGCTAAACTTAAGCCTCAAGACGTAGTAGATTCTAAAGAGGTTTCTCTTAATATCTTCGATCTTATTGCTCCCGATCCTAATATGCCTTTTGTTAGTCGTTGGAAGTTAGCCAATAGTTATGTTAAGAAAGACCCAACAAATCGTTTAACAATTGTTCCTAATTATTTGGTTAGAACCAAGCAAGACATAGAAGATTTATTGGCAAAGAATCTGGCCGATGGGTATGAGGGAGTTATGATCAGAGATCCAAAATCTGTTTATCAAGGTCGTCGATCCTATTTCCTACAAAAATATAAAAAGTTTGATGATGAAGAGTTTGAAGTCATTGGTTTCCAAGAAGGTCAAGGTAATGACATTGGAACAGTTATTTGGGTTTGTAAAACCGCTGCTGGGAAAACATTTACCACGAGGCCAAAAGGAACCCGTGAAGAAAAGAAGTTACTGTTCCAAAACGCTACTGACTATATCGGTGAGATGCTAACAGTCAAGTTCCAAGATTATACAGTAGCAGGTATCCCACGTTTCCCTGTTGGAATAACCTTTAGGGATTATGAGTGAAAAACTATAAGTAGTTGATTCATCCAGTAATTAGTATGGCTACAGGAATCATCAATTTTCTTAGAGGGCCACAAAGTTTTGCCTTATTTGTCGAAATTGGTGACAATCAATACGAAGGTCAACTTCTTGGAATCAGGATCTTTGATACCGTTGATCTGGCAGAGGAGTATGTTAAAATCAAGTATAAGTCACTCCCAGAACAATGGCAGGTTGTTAAAGTTAAAACCGATATCAATGAATTAACAGAATCTTTTTTTGAACTTTTTAGTGGTGGTCGAAAAGATATCGTGGATTTACAACGTTATCGAATAAAGGACACATCAACAAACATACCAGAATCAATCGGACCATATGTAAAAACAATGTATGTTTTTGAGGTGAAAAAATGAGTAATCTAATAAATTGGATCAGAAATCCTATCTGGATTTTATCGGGCCATGCATTATCCTCAGATATGAGATTGGATGATTTCGCAGGTAATTATCACATCCAGACTGGTGCTGTAGGTCTATCCCAATCAAAAAAAGAGCAGATTATTTTAAAGTTTCAACCTTACAGGTTATTTCGTGCAGATTTTTCAGAGATGGCAGATGATTATAAGCAAGAAGGAGATGGTGAATATTTTGCTAAGTTTATTTGCCGAGACTGTAAAGTTAGTGATACTTATGATGAGGAAGATAGATCTGGTTTAGAATCTAATGATTGGACTAAAATAGTCACACAAATTGCGAGCCATTTGGACCATGAATGGACTTTTTTTGCAGAAATAGAGAATGATAATGATGATCATCATTATATTCTTTCTATGTCAGGGAGTGTTGCTTAATGGACATAATTAACTGGATCAAAGGACCCAAACCCGTGTATTATATGTTTCAATATGATTCTTATGATAATAACACCTACAAGATTTTACAAGAATCAGTAATTTCAGCCAGCAGGATTGAAAGTTATTGTGGACTTCCAGAAAATTGGAATAATGCTGAGTGTTCTATTGTAGCATGGACTGGTGATAAAAAATCACCATACTATTCTATGCATAATGATGGCTCAGTAGAAGGCATTGATAAACCAGAATCTACTGACGATGCTATGATGCAACTTGAAAAGTGGATTTATCAAGTAGAAGAAGGCATAATATCTGAAATTGAGATTCATATAGTATCTGAGGATACACGATATACAGCATACGGGAGGAAACAACTATGAGTAGTAACGACGATATATTAAAAGCCATGGCCGCCGAAAAACAAAAGATTCTTGCTTCGGCAGTAATGCCTCAATTGACACCAAATATTTCTGATGCTGATATTGTAAAAGCACATTTCGCAGAAACAAAACCCGGAAGAGGAGGGCAGAAAATCAATGCTAATAGCAGGATGGGTGCTCCCACATCAGGTGCAACATTAGAAAATATGCCCGTAGTTGATATGCATATCCCCGGCTTAAAGGCGATGCTTAAAGCAGATCGTCGGTGATTATAATAAGCAATACATATAAGTAGGTGCAATCAGTAGTATGTGATCATGCGATGGTATAAAGACTATGTTTTACCCGACCAATACTATAAAAATACTTCTATAATTGATTATCTATGGAGTAATATGGATAATGATAAGTATTTCTCTGATCTTATGGAGTCTGCCTTGGACGAGGTATCTACAAAATATAAAATCATAAAACAAAAAACTGTTCGTCGAAATGGAAAAGTTTATCGAGTTACTGTTGAAGAAGTCATAGATGATGAATCGGAGTGATTATCGTGCCATTCGCAGATCCAGAGAAGCGTAGCAAGTATCAAAAGCAATATCAGCGAACTTATTATCTTCGCAATCGTGAAGAATCTATCAAAAAATCCGTAGCCAATAAAAAGCAACGCCGATCTGAAAAGAAAGATTGGTTGTTAGCAGAATTAGGTGGCAAATGCAATCGCTGTGATTACATTACCCCGGCTGGTTTAGACGTTCATCACAACGATCCATCTTACAAGCAAAATTGGGGTAATGTTAGGCCCGGACAGCAAGGCGGTTCAGGAGTTTTGCGTCAAAAAGGTATTACGGATTACTCTTGGAAAGATCTAAAAGCCAAAGTTCATACTTTAGAATTACTTTGTTCTAATTGTCATCGTGAACACCATGCAGAAGAATTGTCCAATTTGACTGAGTGAGCATTCCACCCCAAACTATATATAGGAGAAAACGGTTATTCTACGTTAGAGGGAACAGTGGGTTCCCTATGAACAATACTTATATAGGAAAAAGATTACTATGGAAACAAATATATTCAAAAAAACGATGCTTACAATTTTAACTGCCCTGATGCTCACTTTGAGTGCAGGTTTGGCCGTTGCAGACGGTTCTGATCCTCTTGACCCCTCCGATGGTGGGGCAGATTGGGACGGCGATGGTTTAACTAACTCCGAAGAACAAAATCACGGCACAAACATGAACAACGCTGACAGCGATTCTGATGGCCTGCCTGATGGTTGGGAAGTAGCCAATGGGCTTAATCCTACAAACGGCGGCGATGCTAATGGCGATCCTGATGGCGATGGTTTAACTAATGCCCAAGAATACGCAAAAGGCACAAATCCAAATAACTCAGATACTGACGGTGACGGCAAGTCCGATAGCGTTGATCAGTTCCCAAACGATCCAAATGATGGAGAATACTCTGATTCAGATGGCGATGGAATCCCAGACGCATACGACCCAGACTTTACCGAGTCAGGTGCAGGTGCAGGAGACGGTGGAACTGAAGGCGGTGGCGAATCCGAAGACCAAGGACAAGGCGAAGGCGAAGGACAAGGGCAAGGACAAGGCCAAGGGCAGGGTCAAGGACAAGGTCAGGGTCAAGGTCAGGGACAGGGTCAAGGCCAAGGCCAAGGTCAAGGTCAGGGACAGGGTCAGGGACAAGGTCAGGGCCAAGGACAAGGACAAGGTCAAGGTCAAGGACAGGGTCAGGGCCAAGGGCAAGGACAGGGACAAGGTCAGCAACAAGGCCAAGGCCAAGGACAGGGTCAAGGACAAGGTCAGGGACAAGGTCAAGCAGGCCAGCAAGGTCAACAAGGCCAAGCAGGTCAGCAAGGTCAGCAAAGCGGCCAACAAGGTCAATCCGGTCAAAGTGGACAGGATGGGCAACAAGGCCAACAGCAAGATAATGGTCAAGGTCAGCAGCAACAAGGTGGACAGCAAGGTGGACAACAATCCGAGCAACAAGCCGAAGAACAAAACGGTCAAAATCAAAATGGTCAATCCCAACAAGAGCAAGGACAAACTCAGAATGGGCAACAAGGTCAGCAAGGTCAGCAAACTGAAACTCAACAACAGCAACAATTGGATAACCAAGAACAAAATGGTGAAAACGACAATGATGGTGATGGCATTCCAGACGACTTAGATTGGGATGATGACAATGATGGTATTCCTGATATGACTGATTCTAATCCTATGGATCACGACAACGATGGCATCAACGATGCAGAAGACGACGATGATGATGGAGATGGGCTCAATGACGACCAAGAAGTCGCAGATGGAAATGATATGACTAATATTTATGACCATGATAATGATGGCATTCCAGATATGTTCGATATGGACATTGACAACGATGGGATTGACAACTACAAGGACTTTTACGACAATGGTTCTTATGCAGGGCGTGACCACGATAATGACGGTCTAAATGACAGTGTTGATACTGATGACGACAACGACGATATACTTGACGTTGATGAAGTTGGTGGAGCATGGTCTTCATACCGCTATGATCATGATAACGATGGCATTTGGGACTCTTCCGATCTGGATGACGACAATGATGGCTTAAGCGATTGGTTTGAATCAAATGATGGTAACTCGGAAACAGGTCAATTCGATCACGACAACGATGGACTTGCTGACAACGAAGATGATGATGACGATGGCGATGGAATCCCCGATGTTCTCGAATCTTTTTAGGTAAAACTAAATATAGTTGGTCACCGCAGTAGTGGTTATGGCATCACATGTTACAAACGTTCCTCTTGACGAGGATATTTGGCCAGAACTAACTGCATTGATGACCGGTCAGCCGTGGACAGAGTTTCATCGCTACGGTATCGCTGATTTCTCACAAGTTATTAAAACTTGTTTTGGCCATTTCTGTGCCCTATACGCATACTATATCCACACCGAATCCAAGGGAGGTATCTGGGTGAGACTTGCGAATGGGCCCGTGATGACCTATTCCCAGACATTAGATCAGTTATACATGGCTCATGGAAACCCTAATTCTCGGCGCACCAAGTTCCCACTTATATTCACTAAGGGTGGTTTTGGATTAGAGGGATTCTACCAGTGGCTTGCATATCACGCCCCAAATATAACTGATGCAGATCAAGAAATATATGATTGGTATCCTGCCACTACTGCGTCTAAGTGGAATAACAAATTGGGAAATCCAAAGACATATCCCGGATGGACTTTAGTAATGGGGCAAACTTATGCACCCAATCAAACAAAAGCCTTTGGACCCTATATAAATTATGTCTATGGAGCAGGAAATAAAAATGCCATTAGTCAAAACATATTATTAAAGGATAGTCGCACTATTATTTCAGACTATGCTAAATATTCTTCACCACCGGGTTACAGAAGCACACCATACGTTTCAGCAGTAGTTGGTGGTGGACCAATACCTAAAAGTAGTTATAGTGATTGGAAGGGACTGCCTTATACTGCTAAGATGCAGGCTTGGCGATCCATAAGAGGGGGCTTGATAGATATGCCATATTTTAGTTCCAGAGATGAAAAAGATCCTATGTATTTTACATTCAATAGTTCAGGAGAAAAGTCAATTAAAAGGTATACTATTGAACCCTATAAAACAATCAATTACGATATTCGCTATATAGATTTATTGTAGCAAAACTACATATAGTTGAGACAACGATATATATCTATGACCCCCGTTAATTATTTAGGTATTGCTGCTATCATCGGTGGGGGTTACTTCGTCGTTAGCAATCTTAGAACTCTATATAGTATGGGCTGCCACGTTCCAGCAGGTATGATGCTCGGATCGGTTGGAGTTATTTATCTTGGATTTTATTTAAAGAATCAAGTCAGTGAATCAGATGAATCGGAGGAATAATTATTTCCAATATGTCTGAGTTCATGGAGGCTCTTCGAGCCGAAAGACAAAAGGAATTAAGACAGCAGGCTGCTTTAGGAATGAATCAACGAACTGAAAGTCAACCAGACACACGTTTGTTACCATTACCTACAGACACAACCCCGTTACACCCACAGAATATGAAACCATCTTGGATCTCCCAAGTCAATCATCATATGGATATGCCAGCAATAGCACATGAGTTGGAATTAGAACGTCGAAGAGAAAAGATTCACGCTTCTCTTTACGGTCAGAAGCAACGCACTACCCAAAGTCAGATTAGAACTAAGCGGGCCATGCGTCGGCTTGGACATCTTGATGATAGGTGATTCTCTGTCAGATATCATTAACTGGATTAAAAACCCCGTGACTTATATTTCCATTACCACTGATGAATCTACTAATACTGTTTGGGGTCTTGATTGGGCCTTGGCTAACGGAACCACAGAAGTAAAAAAATGGGAATCTCTTTCCGACTTTTTATCCTATTTATCAGAATTAGACTTAGATGAAGATGAAGCAGAAGCCGAAAAGCAACTGGGTGCACGGGCTGGCCGACCACGTCGAATTGCGCTTTATACTGAAGACGCCGAGGTAAAAAATGACTTAAATGTTGACTCAGATACTAAGTTTATCATTCTTCAATACCCACTTCTTATGCGAACAAGTTTTCAATCGTGGCTTGCTCGCTATATGGAATCCACAGGAGTCTCACCAACATTTAGAGCAGTTTGGTTTGAAGAAAATCCTGATAATAAAAATCGTCAAGACATTCGAGATCTTTTAATTACTTTAGTGAAGATATAAATAGCAGCAACAGATAAGTTGATGCATGGCGATTCGTCGGCAAGGATATGAGTTCGAGTTTCAAGATCTCGGAAACCTACCACAAAAAAGATTAGATCAATTATCAGAACGTCGGCAATCTGTATTAGTAGGTGCTGATATCGATGATGGTTTCGGAGTCCTTACCAAATCACTTTATACTGAAGCCGATGAATATATTGTTTTAGATTATATTGGATCAACCCCCGGCGGTTTCGAAGCAGATGAATTAAAAGGACAAAACTGGGGGCCTCGTGGGTTCGTAAATGTTATTCTTGATGATACAGCGTATTATCAAACCTTAGATGGCAGGGATTATGATGGAATAAGTGGCATAGGAGCACCCTATCCAATTAGTCTTAATTATCAGCCTGCTTATCGAACTAAAATCCCGATCGAAGTTCCGCCCGGAACGTGGTGGGATATTCGTTATATCGCTTACAATCGTATTATTGACATTCCTGATTCTTTCGTAGGGGCTTGTAGCAGTTTTATTCCAGCAACCCAAAACCCATAATGGAATAGATATAAGTAGTTACGATGTAATAGACATTGTATGGGTATTTCCTTTGATCTTGCGGTTGAAGATTTACCAGATGGTATTTTTGATAAAGTAGTGGATGGGAACTTTCACAAACAAGATAATTATTCCAAGGGTAGATGGGACGGAATATCCCCTCTTGAGGGGTCTTGGGTAGTTAACGATATTCAAGTTGCTAATAATATTGTTCTAATGTGTGGATCGTATGAAGCCATATGGGATCGCAACGACGTCGATATTGAAATAGAGAGAACTTACGAACCAGACACGGTGTTTTCCCCTTTTGCTTTTTGGAGGGATGGGTTTTTTGCTTGTGTTTCTTTTGACGAGATAGATAACTTAGAAGCATGGCACATTGTTCCAACCCGTAGCCTTTTGGAAATGGGTCCGGGAATCGTAGGCTCACCAGTAAACTTTGATGAAGGTGGTCTACAATCATTTGTTATTGATTATAGGACTATTGGTCAAGGAGAACCTAATCCCAATGCCACTGGGCAACCTATTTATGTAACTGCCGTAGGATATACTGCCGTTGATGGATCAGATCCTTCAGGATATGGATTTGCAGCAGGCAATCCAGTAATATATGAACCTTATAAATATTCTATGTTTGAAAATCAAGATTTTTACCCTCAAATGTTTTCATGGGTTATCGAAAACAGTTCTACCGCTGCCGAGGCAAAAAGTTCCGATAATTTATACTCTGCATTTCCTGAAGCATATCTCCAAGGAATAAAGGAAACAGGATTTCAAGCAGATCAATTGGGAAGAAGCCTACATCTTAATTTATATGATACCGAAAATGGTCCAATGATAGAAGACTGGAATAATAATAGTAAGATTTACTATGGTTGTGCTATCGCCCCTTTGGAACAATATACTTACCGTGCCCACCAGATCGGATTTGTCCAGTTACCAGTCTCAGGATATTTTAATACTAATCCTTATGGTAGAAACCCAAATCCACTTGGTTGGTGTCCCACGAGTTATTATGCAGTAGCCCCGATCTTAAAACCTATTGAGTTTTGTTTCACCGTTCCCGGTTATAAGGTAGAAGATGGTCTTGGCGATCCAACAGGATCAAGTTTCTTTCCAGAAGCAGTTCGTAATCTAAATCGAACACTTGCTGGACAAAATCCAGATCTTGCTTCAGATGCTTTAATTTGGAGGCACGGTTGGATACCCAGAAAACTTTTGTCTATTTATCGAACACAACCAGTTCCCTCCATATATAATCCACTCGCAGGGAGTTTTCCGTTTCAATTGGGCATTTTTGGAGAATTGGGAACATTAGTTATAGGAGGTGACTGTTTATATCAATCATACAATGCCAGAGGTGAAGCCATAGCAGGTCAAGCCACAAGCGACACGACAGTATTTCCACCCGTATTAAACTATGAACCTTTATTACTTTACGGGCAAAATGGCTGGGCGCAGGGCGTCTCAGGAGTTCCAACTATTCAACCATGGGATGTAGGGGTTTTCTTTGCTTTCACCAAACGTAATTTCACTATTGAGGATGTTGCACCAACAGCAGTAAGTTCACTAACTAATGCTTCTATTGAATTGATAGCACCTTGTCAAGAAATATTAGATCCATTCAGAACGTCTCTATACCCAGTTCTTTTAGGTATTCAAATCACTCAGCCTGCTAATAGAGCAGAAATAATGGTTTTCAGTCCGACAGAGTCTAATGGTTCAGACTATCCCACTGTTTTTTGTCAAGATTGGAAAGTCGTTGGACCTTATGCTTCCACGGGCGGAGCATGGGAAACAGCCACAGGATTAGAACTCGGAACAACTTGGAACAATGTTGGTTCACAACCTATAGATTTTACTGCTAATGAATTAGATTTGAGTAAGTGGGTTGCTAATTATAAGCGTTATGGTTTTATAAACCCCCAATTAGTAGGAGTTCCAGTAGGAAGATCGAATATTTTTGGAGGTAATACCACACGAAGAACTCAGCAAGGGACTTATGCTTTAGCATATGACATCGGTTCAATAACTACTGAGTTTAACTCAGTATGGAATACTCGAACACCTGCCACACCAAATATCGAACCATCTGAAGGATTTAGAGTATTAAAGGTTTCAGAACGCACTGACAATACTATAGGCGGCACAGGCCCTCAAGAAATAGATTATTTTAGCAGCATCCAAAATACAGCACTAACTAATCAATTTTATTCACAAACTATATATCATATTCCAAATAGCAGTATGCTCTATCCAAATGGGACCTTACCTGTGAGTTGGGATTGGAGGCAATTTACCACTATTGATATAAATGGACTTGGATTTGGAGGCCTTATTCCAGCGGCTACCATCCCACCACCTTCCGGACAGTATCTATCTTTACAGGATTTGGCTGATCAACTTAATCAAGAATTAACATATATGAAATCAGCAGGTGCTCCTTTTTCATTAAATACTCCAAATGGTGTTGCAGGAATTACATTTAAAGTAACTTCAGATAACAAAGGAGTTTATGCTGAAGTAGATTCTGCCCTTTTTACCTTAAACTTCTTCGGAAATCTTAGCGATCCAACTAATTATGGTGGTCGTTTATCGATACGAGATCCTGTTGGCACCTTTAATAATGCAAACAATTATCCATATACTGTCGACCCATTCGTCGGTATTACATACAATTGGGCTAATGTTGAATACACCCCACAGGCCGCTACTGTGCAACCTTCTACTATAGGAGATGCTTCGGGATGTTTCCAAGATATTGGTAAACTTTTAGATGATTCTACTGATACACCAATTGCTGTAGGATCACAAAGATTTTTTATTAGTGCTGATTATGATACCGATCGTGACCAATGGTTAATTGCTTTAGGTGATTTAACAAATAATTATACAGTTATTGCATCTACCACTGATTTTTCAGAATTGCTTGATCAAACTGACTCTTTCGAGAAAGTTCTTTTGAATAGGCGACAAGCCATGCTTTTAGCCTTAAATCAAAAAACCGATGCTTTAGATGGTGTAGCCTTTGCTGGGAATTATGTGGCCATTCATGGAGTAACCAATGATTTTAATGGCAAAGCCTATAAAATTACTGGGACTACTGGACGAAATGTAAAAGTATTCCTCAACTATATGCTTTATGATGGTTTAGAGTCTTTAATTGCTGTAGAAGTAGCAAATCTGGGCCTTAGCGTTACGCCTGAAAACGTTATGTGGTATAAAACCACCATTATGAATGGAAATGCTGATGAAGAAGTTACATTAGAAGAGATAGAAAATTGGATGAATCTTCAAAGAGAACAATACGAAGGTATGTTGCGTAATAAAAAGCCAGTTCAACGTGATGATGGATCGTTGCCTAAAGTTGACGACTATATTTTGGATGACAAATCTATCGAGGATCTCCTTCCTGAGTTAGATCGTTTACCACCTAATCCAGATTCCAGCCCTTCTGATGCTGACATGATGGGCAATACACTTTCAGGAGATATTAAATCAATAGAAGAAAAACGTAGGGAAACTGATGTTTGATTTCCAGAATCAGGTAACTGAGTCACATATATGATGCATAGAGGGAAAATACTTAAATAGTAGGGAACCAAATTATTGTTTGAGATACATGCGTTTCCGTAAAGAGTTCGAAATACCTATGAATAAAACATCGACTGTCGTTGCCACTATTGAACTTTCAAATGATAATTGTTTAGAGCAGATTATTATTCACCCAATTAGCACTTTTAGTGATGATGACTATGCTACCGTTAGCATTAAGATCGGTAACAAAGAGTTATATCGAGGAGAGTTAATGGGAGATGGTATGGTGATCGATATGGAAACTTGTCTTTTGGAGTCGAAAGGTATGGGAGAATTAACAGTTTCAGTAGAATGTAATTCCCTTTGGACTGCATTAACAGGAGATTATACTGCTAATGATACTCAAGAAACCTATTGGGTAAAATGTTCCTTGGTTTTCATGGATAATGCAATATCCTTTGAAGAAACTGAAGATGCTATCGAAAGGTGGCAAGAGTCCTTTTCTTCCCAATACCTATAAATAGGAAGGCCATTAACGAAAGGTAATGACCAAATTGATCCTATTTACTGGGAAGGGTGGTGTCGGTAAGTCTACTTCAGCAGCAGCCACGGCTTTATATTATTCTCGTGAGGGTGAAAAAACACTATTAGTATCTTCCGATCCTGCCCATAGCACTGATGATACTGTTGGCACAAAGGTTGGCGACACACCCAGAGAAATCAGCCCTAACCTCTTTGCTATGAATATCAATGCTGTTTCCGTTACCGAAGAAAGAAGGGCTCGTATGCAAAATGCTTTTGCGGCTACTTTCGGAAAGATGTTTCCCAGTTTGTTAGATCCTGAAAATGAGGGACTATCTTCGGTGATGTCAATTAACAATGCTATCCCGGGTATTGACGAGTGGGGTGCTTGTGAAGTCATGGGACAACAGTTCCGATCAAAAGAATATGATTTAGTGGTTTTTGATACTGCTCCCACAGGCCATACTCTCAAAGCCTTGGCCTCTCCGAGCCATGTTAAACAATTTATCCTGCAATTGCGCCGACTAAAAAGCAAACTGCTCGGAAAACTATTGCTTTTTAAATCCAAAAAGGCTGACGAGTTGGAACTTTGTCTGGCCGAGTTTTGTGATGAGATCGACGAATTAAAAACTTATCTCTCCGATCCCTCGATGACTCAAATCGTTTTGGTTTCTATTCCTACAGAAGCAGGATTTATGGAGTTTTACCGCACCGTAAACTATCTCAAATCTATTGGCCTCTCGGCTCAAACGCTGGTGTTAAACCATATGATACCTGATATGGGAGAAGAAACATGGTCTATATCGGGCACAAACCCCGCCGTTACAATGGTATATCACGAGTTTAGAAATCAACAACCGTGGATAACCCATTATAAAAAAGTATGTAATGAACATAATATAAAAATTGTTGGTGCTGTCAGATTACCCTATGAGCCAAAAGGAGTCGCTAAGGATTCTCATTTAGGTGATTTCGCAGAGTTAATTTGCGGACCAGATAAAATCAATATGGGGTGATAACATACTAATACCTTATTTAATCATCCAAGCATTACTTCTTCTTTATTTTGTTAAGTGGGTTCTTTGGCGCAACACCCGCCTTACTGAACTTTTAATTTGGCACCATAAAAATGCTGATCGGTTTGCAGTGTTGGATCGTTTCAAAACATCGCCCAGAACCACTGTTATCGAAGATGACTCAATAGAACCAGCAGGGGAAAGGTATTCTTATGATGATGTAATTGTGAAGCCAATTGAGTGGGCACTTGAAGAGTAAACTATAAATAGTCGAGCGGACAACTTTGTCTTATGTCGTTCTACGTCAACAATTCGTTTGGTAAGTTCAATGCTGAATCAGACTTCAAAGATGCCCTTCCTAACGATCATCTATTGATAACTGGCTATGAAAAAGCACTTGGAGAGCAACATAAACTCTACACTGAACTCGATATTAGTGAAGGACTAACTCCAACATTGGCAGTTTACAGGCATGGTGTAGAAGGTTCTTATAAACACGATCTCGTGGCTATTGAAGGAACAACTGCAGATTCTAATTACAAATTACTAAAGCATTATGCAGAGTTCTCTGGAGATGATGGAGAGACCTCCGCTACTACTGAGTTTGATGAAAAACTTGGCGTGTGCGCTGACCCAAATGCAGAATATGATAAGTCTACTGACACTTGTGGCTGCAAGATGGGATACACCATTAACGCCGACACAGGAGAATGCGATCCTGATGATCCATCATTCCTCGAAGAAAACAAGATGGGTATTGGAGTAGGTGTTGCTCTTGTCGCCATTCTTGGTGTTTTCTTGCTACGTCGCTAAGTATAAATAGATGAAAGCCATAATAAATATTATGGCTCACCTTAATTTTGATTGGGATGATATTTTACCCAGTGAGTCCAGAGCCGTTGATGCCCTAAATATCCTCAGAGATAATTTTGGTTTAGGTAATGTTTGGTATCGTTTATCTTCATCTTCTGAGGGTATGCATGTTATGATTGCTGACTTAGTTCCACGAACACCCTATTGTTTAGACTTAGTTCCTACAGATTATGATCACTCATTTGTCCTATCTTGGAGAAACCATTTTCTCAACCCGCCCTATTCTTTAGAATGTCAGGGTCGCCTAAATGCTGACAAAGAACGAAGTTCTCATGGATTTAGAATCGGTAGGATTTTTCTTAATAAAAATAATAATACTTCTGGAGAGTGGAAATGTTATGGCCTCGAATAAAGAAAGCGAATGGGAACATACAGCCCGTCTGTTGTTCACAGGACTGATGGAAACTAAGATTTTCTTTGTTGCAGGAGAGGAAGTTACAAGCCCCGGGCAAATCGTCGAAGCACTAAAAAACGGAAGGCCTTTGATATCTTTGAACAAAAAGATATAAGTAGGTATCACACAACATCAATATTATGCCTCAAGAATTACGCTACTGGGACCGAGTTGGATTTATGGTTTCTAAAGAGCAAGCAGAAGAAGTAGCCTCCCGAATGAACACCGCCACTGGAAAGAAACTCGATGAAGATCTCGAAGATTATGTGGAAGCGAGTGTAGATATCAACGCAGTTCTTACTGAAATCACAATTCTTTTTGAAAACCCACCTATCGATGATCAAGAATTGTCAGAGGATAATCAAGCCATTATCACTATGATGCAATTTGAACAAGGTAAGAAACAATTTATTCTTGATCGCAAAGCCGACGGAATGGAATTAGCGGATGCTAAACAGGCTTACGAGTTTGAAAAAGCAAAATTAGTTAGAGTTGCATTAGACCTACCAGATCCAGTAGAAGAAGAGGAGTGATCCTATTGGGATCTTCCAAGCCACTTCCACTAACAGAATCATTAGTTTTTGATATAGTGGAATACCTTCTCGAACACGAGGGGTATGGCCACTCTACAGAAATCTCTGAAATTATGGTTCGTAACAAACCCCGAAGATATACATCTCGTGAAGTTATTGGAGTTCTTAGAAACCGCCCAATGTTTAAACACGCTCAATCTAAAGATCGTCGTGGAGGTATTAGGTGGCGATTAGATTTGTTAGCCTTAGTAAAATACTTTGAAAATAAAAATTATACTCAACGTGCCGAGGATCGGGATATTTATCTAAAGATTAGGCAACTTAAATGGAGACAACTGTTTAAAACAATTGCAGCCATGCAAGAGTTAATCCCTCAGATCGATAATCCTGAGCCAGAAACTATTGATAATTGTTATGAAACATTAGCAAACCTATGGTCTTGATTCGGACCTATCCGATTCCTTATCCGATAGATATAAATAGTTGGACCGAACATAAAGATGTATGCCCTACTTTATTCGCAGGTATCAATCTGGAGTAAAAAACTCAGGCACTAATGATATTTTGACTTCAGAAGTCGAAATCACAATTCCTAACTTTGTCATGCTTGCCGAGTCAACAGGCCCCGGCAAATACCTTTTGTGTCAGCGTGGCCCCGGAATACGGGGGTTTAAGAAAATCACAGATTGTATAATTGAAGACATGCCCGAAACCGTTTCTTCATATGAAGACGACTCGTTGCTTTTTAGTGCTGAAGAATCAGTTTCAGTTAAGCGTAATCTTTCACTCAAAGAAATGAATAATGAAGATCTTATGGATCTTATGACTTCTATGGAATCTGCTAACATCAATACTGATGATGAGTTTAAAAAGTTCCGCAAGGATTTGGCATCCGTTAATCGTGAGATGCGTCGCCGTATGATGGGAACAGAATTGGCTGCTGAATCTGCATTTACAGGCCCAACTACTGCTAAGATGCCTATTGCTTCTGCAGCATTTGGTATTAGTTCAATACAAGCAGGCCTCATGGGAATCTGCCTCGGTGGACTTGGAGGAGTTTTAGGAACTGCATTTTACTACCGATCCAAGATTGATGGTTTAGGTTCTGAAATGGAATCAGTCAAAAAAATGTTGTCAGAAGCAGAAGTTGCTATTAGACGAGCCGAAACTAATTCTAAGAAGGCGGAAGAGTCTGCATCAAGAGTAGAGAAAATGAATCAAAATGATTTCTTTGATATGAACCTCCTCTCTGGATATCAGAATCGCACACGTCCTCAATACTGAGGTGATTAAGTGGAATCTAATTTTAAACCCGCAGATCTAAAGTCGATGCTTGCATCGTATAGCCGTTTACTTGAAAAAGAACGAGATACAGCAGTAAAAGGTCAATTTGAAGAGTTCATGGCGCAAATAGGTATCGAAGATGCCGATTCTATTAAAAACTATTTCGGTTCTTTTAATTCTATGTTATCTACGATTGACAAATCAGAAATAAAATTGCATGAGAAATTACGCATTTGTATTGAATCTGATTTTTTCTATGAAGTTTTAACTGCTAAAACCAGTAACCGTGAAAGAGAACTTCGGAAAATAACTTCACTTTTATCCGATTTTATCCAAACTTCTGCAGATAATTCTGGTTCTGATGAACAATTTATTCAAAGTGTTCTTGCTCAAAGCCTTAGATCTGCTGCTGAAATGATTGAGATGGATCGTGATGATCATGGTTCTATAAACGAAGCATGGGTAGAAGCCCTTAGATTGGGATATGATATCTTCCTTGGAAATCCATCAAAGACACGAAAGGTATAAATAGAAGGGTAAACAAGGGTAACATCATGTCCGATTTCGACAACCTTATTAAACCTGCTGATTTCGATGAGGTAGAAAGACTTCTTTCTCAAGATAGGGATACTAAGCGAACTTCTACTGCTGGTGGAAAAAAGGCAAAACAAAAGACATTGATGGAGATGTTATCAGGTAGTAATGACGCAGGAGCCTTGGCACGTCGACTTAATGTAGATCCTGATATGTCTGAAAAGGTTATTGTTCCATTACTTAATTTCCTCGACAAGTATGGTGTCGGAGGTGCGGTATCAGAATCCCCGACGGCTCAGGCAGCCACAGGACTTATCGAGTTTTTGACAGATATTACACCAGTTGTTAAAGAATCTATGGATTACTTTGCAGGAAGGCAAAAAGAACTTTCTCAAACCGATCTGGATTTCTTAAATCAAATTAAAGATGCTCAGACTGAAAATATGGATGGGTTATTTATTGGAGAGGTAATCGAAGAAGTTGATGAAGAACCAAAACCAACACTACCTGCCGAAACACCAAAAGGTCAGATTCCCAACGATGTTGATCCATTTAGTGAGGGAGTGGATTGGGCCTCTGTAATAGGTGTAAAGAAAAAGGTTGTTCCGTTCAAAGCGCAACCCTCAGAAGCATATATTCAAGGATTGGAACGATTGGCTAATGAATCTGGTATGACTATGGATCAGATTAAAAAGTCAGATCGTCAAACCAAAACTAATACCTATGGCCGAGGAGGGGAAGAAATAGATTATTCTGATGCTTTTACTATTGATTTGGGATTAGAAAAGATTAACGCTGCTATGGATGGCGAGAAAAAGCGTCTAAGTTTGACCTCTAAGGTAGATTTTGAATCCACAGATGAACTCCCAGTTCCTGACTCTGTTGGAGGATACGAACCATTAGGAGAGCCAAACTACACAATCCCATCATTTACAGGAATACTCGCAACGGTTGATTCATTAGCCGATAACGCAGGTGTTGATTTAACAGAAACTCCATGGAACGATGATGATTACGATCCAGCAAGTGATGAAATAACATTAACTACTGATAAAGAGGTCGAACCTTATGACGGCGACGAGTGACATCAATCCGATTTGGGCTCGGTTTGTTGCACTACAAATGGAAGAATGGGTCCAATGGCTACGCAACATCCATATAAGAAGTTATTTTGATATGATCGAGAGATTTATCCACCTTAACCCTTATTACTATCCTGACAACACCATTTCAGATTCTGAAATGGGTCAGTTGTTTGATCGTATGGTTATTAACAAAGAGTTTATGGAACAGATTTCTGATCGTGGTTTGCTTGTTTGGGCCAATTCAGGATTCCCTGATTTCGTAATTGCTTTAAAACCATATGGTAAAGTTTATCCCGAAATTGCATTAGTAACCAGTTTCTTTGAATCTAATTTAGTTTGGTTTAGGCGCATTTATCAGTTTTTAAGAGCAGAATTGGTTATGCAACTTCGTGACGAAGGTCGTAAGATATAATACTCAGCCCGAAACTTTATATAGTTGGCAGTCATAACCAAATATATGCCTACTATGTCGGAAGACCAGCGACACGCACTTCTCGTATATCTTAACATAGAGGGGTTTCGTGCAGGTGCTATGACCGCAATCGATAACGATATAGTTTATTTACTTGATGACAATGGATTTACGATCCCAAATTATCAGTCAGGAGCCGGAACTGGAAATGCTATGTTTGGAGGCGGCAAGCAATACTCTAAACATGTTCAAACTAATTTCAATGATAGTAATATACAAACATGGATGGGACTAACTGGAGAAGGCGAAGCAGATAATTACACCCGAGCCGTTGTTGCTCCACCTGCTAAAACAGGAGATTCTAAATCTGCTAAACGCAACTCTGTTGGCGACCCACTCCCTGCTCGTGTCTTAAAACCAGAGTTCTTTGATCATAACGGCATGATGGCTAAAAACATCTTGTCAATCGCTTCAACAGGTATGCCAGAAGCAGCGTGGATCGTTGCTGCTAAGAAAGTCGCTGCAGGTGCTAACTACCTCTCAGAGTTCCCTGCGAATCTCCGTGATACTTACGCACTTGGTTCTCGTGGTATTCACCCCAATATGGGTGCTACCACACCAGCACCAGCACCTGCACCGGCACCAACTCCTGCTGCTCCAGCACCTCAGAAAAAGGTTCTCATGCCTGTTGTCGATGAAACTGAACCAATGGAAGTCGTAGTGGAAGAAATTACTGCACCTACAGGAACCACATATCTTGGAACTAATGATGTAGTTACAACTGCATTAAAAACAGTTAGAAGTAATGGACGTAGTCTAAACGATGCTACATGGGCTGCTCGTGATTCCGGCATGTCTGGGATGTATTCTTATGATACAAACAAACAACCTTTAGAAATCATTTTTAAACAACACCCTAACAATGATATCCTTCAACCACCAGTTACTGGTAAAAATATGGGAATAGTGGATCTATTTTCTGGTTCGGAAATTGTTGCAGAGGTTGATGCTTCTCCTGCTGCTAAGATAGTTATTCAAGATGGTTCGATATTTGTTGATATCAATTCAGAATCATATCAACTCACCTTTGATGGCGAACAAACTACTGTAGAGGTTGTGTGGGAACGATCTACTGACAATATTACTGGAGTAGTTGTAAAAGCAGTTGGATCTGAGGTGCTTCGTATTGTAAACAATACGATAACTCTTCTTAATATCGAAGATACTCCTGATGATACTATTCTTAATTTGGTAGATGCTCCAGCAGATATATGGATAGCACCTGAAATCCTATATGATGTTAGCGAAATAGATAACCCAGTTGTTTACATAGGACATCAACGTTATGATGATTATGGTATTTCTTCTGTGTCTTCCCCCCGTGACGATTACAATGCAGCCCTCAACGAGGTTCGTGATGGCGGATATGGATTTGGCTACTTCTCTCCAGAAGTTACTATAAAAGGTTCACTTGGAGTTTATGAAGGTGGATCAATGGATTTCGATGGAACGCTTCGTGATGAAAACTATTGGCTATCTCGAATAGTCGTTGAAACTTCTGATGCTCTTGATGTTTCTCAGTCATATATATCAGTGAACTTAGTTTTTGATATGGATACTTCATCTACTACTGATCTCTTTAATGGTGGTCCTGAAAAAGTCAAAACTGAAACACTTATTTTTCCCGGCGATGAAAACGGATTGGATTTGTTAGAAACTCCATTTAGTAGTAAGAAAACAATTATGGCTGCTATTGGCATTGATAATACTGGACTAAGGGCTTTAATGCTTACAGACGTTGACACCTCCACCGCAGTTGTCGCTGTAGAAGATGATGGAACTCTTTTAGGCTATTCTACAGTCACCGATACAGATTTAACTTTTACTAATTTAGGTTCTGGCGATTCTCAGAAAATCCACATTCCAAACCCAGACGATGAGTTTGCTGCAGTAGATCTCTTAGGCCAAACTTTGCGAGGTCGTGTTGAATCAATCGAACTATATACTGGAGATCCTGCGGCTGCTTATCAAAAGCAAAAGGCTATTCGTCGCCAACAACGCATGAATGACGCATTCAATATTCGAAATGGTAGTAAGTCTGATGAAAATGCTACTGCTGCTGTTGCCTTTAGTAAAGGTAACAAATACTATATAGTAGGGCAACACAAGGGAAAACCAGTGATGGTAGAATTGGAGTTAAACTTCTGAGGTGATATTATGGATGATGAAACTAAACCAATGGATGAAGACGAAATGATGGATCTTTTTGGAGATAATACAGATATCCCTGAAGTCATAGTCGAAGATACCGAAACCCCGGTTGAACTGGAAGAAATTACTCTTGATGAAACCACCGATTCACAGATCGAAGAAATGGAAGAAGATGAGGGAGAAGGAACTATTATACTTCACCCAGATAACATGCAAGAACTCGCTAACTTTATTGGAGAGGATGAAATTACAGAACTTATCCCCGATCTTGATGATGCTGCTTACGACCAGCAGGAAAAATATCTCGCTAAGTTTTCTGTGGTTAAAGAGATTGATACCTTTCTCGGCCCAGATTGGAAACTCTCACCACTTGCTACGGTAGATGAAACTCCAGATAACATTAAGTTTCTTCGTTCTATTGTGGGTGATGATACTGCAGACCTAATTCAGAAAGTAGCAGATATCCAAGGAATTGATTTAGAAGACTTCGTTCGCATCCGTGCCCTACCATCGAATCTTAACCGTATAGATATTCTCGACGATTCTGTTGGAACAGCCCATTATTTACAACTTTTCGATGATCAAGGCACAGATATTTCCGATAGTATAGGATTACCTCTCGATGCAGTGGGACAATTATCAGTAGAGACAGTTTTCTCAGGATCTGCTATGACTGCCCTAAACAATGGAGATAGAAAATATAGTCCTGCGACTATGGGTAAGTCAGTTAGCACTTCTTTCCAGAACTTTTATGATATCATGAGCGATCGAGACCGTCGTAAAGAAAGGATCGAGACACTTCAATGGATTCGTTCTTTAGTTACTCGCCTTAATGGAGTTTTCGGATTCGACGATTACCGACAACTTGAAGCCTTTATCGCTGCATGGTTGATGAAAAACTCTACTTGCCGACTGTCAGGTATTCCGGGAACTGGTAAAACAACAGTTATCAACTGTGCTGCTACTCTATTAGGAAACTCCTATGGATACCACATCAACAAAACTTACTTGGCTTCAGATGATACCATGGACTATTATCCTTTAGATTATAATAACACACATCAATATTCAACCATCGATCAGATTTTTGCAGGTAATGAAAACCTAACTAATGCCCACGTTGCTGATGTTGTTCCATCAGGACAATCTTATAACGTTATGTATAATGATCAGCGAAACGATACAATTTATCGTAACTGGAATGGATGGCGTTTCCGTGACTGGACTATGGATCAGCCCGGAACTGTTTCCCTCTCTGGTTCTTATACCTATGGTTTTAACTTCTTGCGAACTACTGAAAAATCAAGCACTGTTGATATGAGCAAGGCACCTATCCCAGATTTTAGATGTGTTCTACCTGCTATCGATGGAGATACCAATTCTAAGAAATCTATCGATCCTCAGAAGTTCCACAAATTACTGTTTAACTGTTGGGAAGTAGAAGTTCCCGATGATTTTGATTTAGCAGCATCAGAGGCTGGAACAACAAAAACTCATTGGATACCAGATTCGGAAAAGTTCCTTGAAAAGAAAAAGGCTGGAAAGACTCGCATGGTTGTTAAGCCTATTCAAATCCACGATGGAAAAAAATTAACCACATTTACTAATACTAAGCCACCACAATATGGTTCATTCCCAATGACACTTCGTTATCCTGATTATAATAGTGATTCATACAAAGCAGCATTTGATCACATTGACGTTTTAAAGAATGGTAAAACAACAACTAATCATCTAAATGACTATGTTAATTCCATAGGCCAAAATGGATTATATACAGACACAGGCCGTAATGAAGGTTTCTGGATGCGACATCTTATGTGCCATTGGTTCTACGATGTCCGAATCAAAGATCCAAAAGCAGGTCAATTCGACATTTCTGTCGAGATGCTTAATGAGATCGGTGTTGCCAAGATTGACTACGATAAGCGTCCTGATGAAGTCCTTTATGGTCTCGAAATCCGTGCTGTCGAAGCCGTTAATCAAAATGGTGAAACAGTAAACACTTACGAGTTCGAACCCGTTCCTCGTGAAATTGTTACTCAACCTATTAAGTTCTTTAACGAAGCCAACCGTTCTCAATCTGGTGTAGAAGATGCTATTCTTGGTCTTATCGCTGAAAAAATGGTCGAATATCGAGGAAAGATTTTCAAATCTCCTGATTTCGTGGCTTGGATGGATACTAACCCCCACCAAAGAGGAAACGATTTAGCATTTACTGATCGTATTGACATGGAACTTCTGTTTAAGTCAGTATCTCTCGGTGGCCGTTATGATCAATTAGTAAACAAGTTCACTGGAAAAGGTGGATTAGAGCCTAATCGAATCTTAGTAGATTACATGATGTCTGATAGCAACGATCCTAATGCCTTTAAACCTATGCGTATTGGAAATCTATTCGACGTATGGAGTATGGTCGGAAAGCAAAAGTTCACAAGCCCCGGCTCTTCTTATGACGGTTTCCGTGAAATCTCAGTTATATCAGTGTTGTTCTCGCAAATCTTCGCTTCACGGCCAAGGAATGTTAACATCGGTGGTTCAGATGAAGGAGTTGATTATTCCTTTTCTAATGTTGATGATAATATTTCATTGGATCTTTATGAGTCACCTCTATTGGATTACTCTACCACTACAAACACCAACACCTCTGATCGTGGAACTACCTCACCAGTTCTTAACGACGACACTATGATTTTTGGAAGTTCTGATGTTGCAGGACAACTACCTACTGTATTTACTCGTGTTCTTGGATTCCGTTTCACTAACTCTTTGGTTAAATTATCTCAGGCTTTTGCATTCCTTCGTGGGAAAGAATCAGTATCACGCCAAGAGATTTTAGATGCTGTGCCTTATGTTATTGCACACCGTATGGGTCGTGCCAAGTCAGGTGCAAAAGATATGGAAGGTAACAACAAAGGATTAGATGGAAACCGTATCGGATATGTGAATGAACAAGAGTTTATTCGTGAAATGGTTGTAAAAGGATATATCGAAGGTAAAATTGAAGGTGTTGCCATGGACGAGAAAAATATCATGGACAACTCTGATTACTTTTATAATCACTGCCGATCCATCATGGATTCAGTTCCTGCTGTTTGGGAATATGAAGAGTTGGTTCTTCGCCCACTTTACACAGCCATCTCTGAAAAAGAGGTTAATTCTTTGACACCTATCCACTGGCATATTGCCACGATGGTAGTAGAAGAAGAAAGAAAAGGCCGTGGACGTAAAGTTGCTCGAAACTATTCTGCCTCTAAGGCAGGTCCACAAGGATATGCATCTATTCAAAAGGCACCAACTAACTATCATGAAATGTATTCTAATTATGAAGATTTGATTTTATCTCCAAGTCCAAATGGCGAACCATGTCTTTTCGATTATTATCGACTTCGTGGATTTATTGCCCGAGAGATAAACTTGTTTACCAATGATCGAGAAAGACTACTTCGTATGTTGGCAGGAGAGGTCCGATCGATAGCAGGTTCAGATGGATTAGAATTAGATTTGGAGATGGGTTCTACCACCGTCCGTCCGTTCCCTCAAGGAATTACACCATTAGGGGCTGATGGCACAACATTGACTCAAACTACTTACCGCCCTATTGGAATGGGTCCATGGCCAAGACCAGAACAAACTTACTGGCATACCTATGATGATGCTCAAGGCGCATATGGTTCTTTAATTGGTTTGGGGCAGGTTGCCACTTATGATTTGTCTAATGATAAGTCCCCACTTGAAATCGATCAAGGATATACTGTTGCTGCTGCTAATCAATCCCTTAGAGTTACTGGACGATATCGACAGACCGCTAACCTTAATCAATCAATTAGTAAATATGATATTAGTAGAACTCTAACCCAATTTGCTAAGAACTTCCGAACATCTGTTGGTTCAGGAGTAAATCTTGGTGATGATTTCCCAAATACTAAGGGTGCCACACCATCCACCTTTGACGAGTGGATAAAATCAGCACAAAGGTTCTTAATTTCTAAGATTTCTGATCCAACCCGAGATAACGTAAATGATATGTGGGGTTGTTTTGAACTTAATCACGCACCAGTAGTTACTCCACAGATGGGACTTCGAGGTGTCAAAGGAAACGACAAACTCCGTTTGTGGCTTCGTCTTAGCAATATTGGACAATCTGCTTCTGTAAATGGTGGAGATTTAATTGATATGTTGTTTACAGTTGGAATTACTTCCGCACCAGCCCTAACCAGTAAAGCCAATGTGGGGTTAGAAGCACTCGGTCAGGACTTCGAGATACTCTCTGTAACTGATGCTAAGCAATATGTTTCTAAGCAGTGGACTAATGGAAACAAGCAGTTAGGCTATAAAACAAACACAGCACTTGTTGATTCAGGTAACATGCTTTCTCTCGATAGATTATATTATAATAATATGTTTGCTAAGTCTTTAGAGTGAAACCTTATATAGTTGATAGTATCACTATACTCCATGGCATCTGCTGAAGATCGTGCAAATAAGCATTTGCCAAAGGCTTTTGTAGAAACATATAAAATCTTCAAAAAACTCTCAGGTATTCCAAAGGAAACTCAGTTTGTTTTATCTACTTCTTTACATAACGCTTACACCAATTCCAAGCAAGTTTGTTTTGGAGCAGAATGGGTAGACTCCGCAATTCCAGCAAACTTTCAGGGTTTCGGAACAGATGTAGACACAGTTCAATCTATGAACCAATTCGTTATTGGACATGAAGTAGGGCACTTATCAGTTCAACCTCATTGGGACGTTTCATGGGCTAAAGAGATTAGATCTTGGCCAATTAACTTAAGCCGTCAAGGAATGTGGAGCAACGTTTACTCTGATGTTTTAGTTAACACACATATTTTCAAGGCCCGTGATTGGACACGCACACCTAAAAATGATCAAGAGAAAAATATTGCTGAGTTGATGGAGTGGTCTCAAAGATGGCATCTTTCATCAAGAATATGTAAAAACCTCACTAAACATGCACAATTAAGAGCCGAAGGAAAAGTTGTTGATAACCGATTCACCCCTGATAGTGGAGTTCTTGGGAGTTATAGTCCACACGAACCTTCTGATTCTTTTTCACCTGTGCCGGGTAAAACCCCCCTATATCAGATTCGAACAGGCCATGGCCGAGGATTTCAAGTATACCCTCCAATTTCTTATGCTTTAGCAAAAGGACTCCCTGCAAAGTTCCGAACTGTTAAAGTTCCCGAAAGTCGAAATCTTTTTGAATGCACTAAATGTGATGAAGTCATGACTGACATAGTTACCAGCGGTTCTTGCCCTCGTTGTAAGAATACTGTTAATGCTGTTGGATCGATAGCAGCAGGAACTTATGAAGTTACTAAAGCAATTGATATCGAAGGTAAAGTAAATAATGCCCTTCCAACTTTTGGACACTATTATATTATCGACGGTAAAAAAGTTCCCACCATTATTACAGAGGAATTATGTCCTGACTGTATGGAAGATGCTTCTTGCAGCATAACCTCAGGATATTCGGGAAAATATTGTAGTGAACAATCTACACTTTGGCGTATATTAGTTATTCAAGAATATGCTGGTTTCCGTGCCCTTACAACAGGACATCGTGGGAAAACTGGTTTTGCAGCAGGACATCAATTCATAGATGATGTGGTAATAATAGCGCACCATGCTGAAACAAAATGCTTGATCAGCCCAACCCCTTAGGTGAAAAAAATGGTATATGATAATAACCCCTACCCATCCAAACAAGGTGTTGGATTCCTTAAAGGTATTTTTGATCTTATTTTCCGTCCCGATCCCTCAGACGCTTCACAACTTGCTAATGACGGTGTTAGGGCAAATCGAGATTTCTTCAACTCTCATAAAGGAGGATTAGTTAATTACACTAAGCGTTTTATTGGTGGTTACGAGCCTGTTTTACCCGGAATGTCTCAAGATTCTGGTATTTATGTCTGCGATCCAGAAAAAGGTGGTTGTGGTAGAGCAGATTTTATGTATAATTGGGAGTTTGTCGATGCAGGACTATATGATTCTAAGAATTGGCTCGGAACAGTAGATCCAAAAACTGATAATATCTGGTCTCAAAAGGGATACCCAGTAATTACCAGAGTTAGGTGTAATAATTATAATCATTGTAAGGATTGTAATGCTACCTATGCAACTGCTAACAAAGGAGGTGGTTCATGTATTTATTGCGGATCTAATAATATTATGGGTGGTGGCTGTGGAGAGGAACATATGGCCGTGCATTTAGTAAGAGAACAAACTGTCGATCAAATCAATGCTAACAACATAAATGCTATTCAACCCAGTAAATATGTCACAGGAACTGTTAATGGACTTATGGGACAAATAAGAACTTCACGCCCTTTTGCATTTAGGATTACTTGTGGGAAACTTAAAAATGATACTCGAATAGATAATTATTCTCAAGCAGCCGCAAGAATACCTAATTTAGAAATAGGATACCGTGCTACTTCAGACGGAATTAACTTTTACAGACCTAACCGTTTAGTTTCTTCATTAAATAAAAATGATGAGACCTTTTTCGGAACTCCCAAGTGGAGAGGAAAAACAAAATCTGGTAAAATTAAGGCAGAACAAACACCCGAAGGCGGAGGGAAATGGATACTCGATCCAAACATCGCAGACCTAAAACAAGAAATGGGCGGAAGTTATTACGATTCAGGCACAATAACAAAAATTGGTTCGCTAATTGAATCTGCCAACTCAGAACCTTCAAGATACCCAATTAGTAAAATGAGGTATGCTTTTACATATGATAAAAAGATTGTATGTTCTGCACACAACCCACCAGTTCAACTTTGGGCAGAGTCTGGATCAATATTATGTTTAGATTGTGGAGCCTGCCGAACACCTTATACAAGATCAGGTATTAACACTTGTTATGAATGCAGTAGTTCTAACGTTACTAAAAACTTTGATGGGCCACGTCCTCTTGAGGATTGTCCTAAGTGCGGTATTAAAACACAGCCAACTAATCTTAAAGTAGATCGTGGGATGGGAGTTCCATTTATATTCCCAAGAAAAAAATTATACATTAAAACCGAAAAACAACCGGGGAATCCAATTATTCCATTAACAAAACCAAGTATGGAGGGTCCATTAAATACTTATAGACTACTATTAGTTACTGATGATTCCGAGGATGGTTACTCTTATGAAATCTATGTCGATGGAAAATATACTACTATTCTAATTCCGAGAGATTTAAAGCAAGTTAATAAACTATTGGGAATTGATGATGATGACTCAGGTTCGATGAGTAGTGGATGTCCTAAAGATCCTTTTATAGATGCACTTGGAAATGTATACAACACTGGAGGTGCTCCCACACAACAACCACCACAAGGAGTTTGTGTTCTTCCAGAAGGCGATCTAATTTTGACGGAAGAATTATCTTGTGATGCCATGCAGGGAGATTATCAAGGAGATAACACAGAGTTAAATAACTATATTACTTCGATATCATCAATCTTGGGATATCCTCAATCTGGTGTATCATTCCCCGGCTTTTCATGGATAGTATGCGAAGGAAGGACTCAATCCTGCTATATTGGAGAACGTCGTAGATGGATAGATAATTCTGTTCCCAACAATACTTATAGAGATGCATCATCGAGTTCATCTACAAAAAATAAAATAACTCACCCTCGATTTTTACTCGGCCCTTCTACCGATCCAAAAGTTGCTGCTGGCACTATGACTGCCCATAAAAAATACTTATTTATGAATCCAAAAACACATATTATGATGGATATTTTTAAACATACTTCTATCAATATGTCTAAAGGTGGTTCCAGCAATATTGCTAACCACACACACGATACTAATTATAAGGGAATGGTTGATAATGGTTTAGGAGGGTCTGATATGATCATGGGTTGTAAAACCTGTTTAGCATATTATAAAACAGGTATGGATTTAGCCTTTAAAAATGACCTCAATGGGTGTGGAAATCCCGAAAATAAGGCATGGACAACAGTCGGCGGAGCCACAAATCTCGAAACTGCTTGGAACAATGGTAAGCCAACGCAGTATTTCCCCGGTGTTGAAGTTTTAATAAAGAGAAAAAACTTTGGAAAAATAACTGGTTGGGTTAACGATATGCCTGAGTTCATGCCTCGCCGCATTTCAACTTATTCTGAAGCAGTTTTGCATCAAGAAATCAACAACGTGAAAAAAGAAAATGGATGGTGGTTTTGGATTCACGATCAAACTCTCCACGACATGTATCAAAAGTGTGATGGAACATATATTATATGAGGAATTATTATGAGTGGAGTTAGCAGTGCATCATCAGGAGGACCCTGTAATTATGAAACCAAAGGACCAGATTTCGAGTTCGACGATGAGGATCATGATTTCGTCAACCCATTAGAATATTTTATTTCTGAAATCGCTCCTCCTTATGTTCCAGCACCAAAAGCACAAAAATACCCTGAGGTTCCTATTAGAACTACTGATTGGGACGTATCTCAAGGAACTAAGCCTGCTATCAAATCCACTTTAGTCCCATTCCCATTTCCGGGCGTAGGTCCTGCCATGAAAGTAAATCAACCAATCCCTCGTGGAACTGAGGGACTTAACACTGCTATAATAATTATGGTAGATCGTTCTGGTTCTATGGATAGTAGAGCATTTCCAGTAGAGGGTAGAATGCTTAATCGTATTGAAGTCGCCCGTGGATTGATATGCGCTATGATTAGAATGGCTCAAAATCAAGGAGATCATTTTGCTGTTTTGTCTTATGGCTCCAGTAAATACACCGAATGGCCACAAGCCCCAGCAGGAGATCTTGGCTCTTGGAACACACCACTCAGTAAAGATTATGAGTCTGCATTCCAATATTTTTCACAATATAGGGCAGAAAATTATGTTCAAGGATTACCACCACCAATTCCTTGCACTGATGGAACAGATCACTCCTATGCTGTCGAAGGCATTGTCAAGAAACTTCGTGGAAATGGAATAGATTCAGTAGTTTCCTTTGTAATCACCGATGACTTTTATAACGCCGGATCACTTTTCAATGGATTTTTCTCGGAAGATAATATTACTCAAATCCCTCGTGATACTATACTACGTCGTAACGAATCATATATTTACTACTTTGGGATAGATAATAAGGGTGCTGAACAAAGAGGCCGTAGATGTGCTACAGATTTAAATACGATGATAGAAGAACATTATGGAAGGCCTATAAAACCCGCACCCGCCCATTTCTTTCCTTTAGATCCTTCCGATCCAATGGCTGCTCGAAAAATGGCCGAACTCATGCTCGAACTTGCTGCGAGTGATTGAGTGGAAACTATAAGTAGTTGGAACGCTTAGGAACTATCATGACTGATTCAATTGTCAATCTACCAGATCGTGTAGTTCTGGGCAAGGATATCCACTTCCCTGCATATGGGAGTGATTCTATTATTTCCCAAGTTATGTTTGTAACTGGTAAGCGTGGATCTGGAAAATCGTGGACAGCAGCAGTCATCATGGAAGAATATGAAAGATTAGGTCTTCAATTTGTTTGTTTCGATGCTTTAGACGCTCACGGATATTTGGGAGAACAATTATCCAATGTAGTTGCTTTACGACCCGGACCTGCTGAAACTATTAACATGAAGGAATTAGTGGAAACTATTAGGGCTACACCAAAATCAGTAGTTATTAGTATGGCAGGTATGCCTTTAAGTAAACAACAAGAAATGATTAGTGAATACTGTGAGGCTTTACTCGAAGGCACACTGGGGAAAGGTATAATGACTGTCTTTGAAGAGTGTCAGGACTTTATTCCACAAATGGGTAAACCTAATTCTGCTGATGCTATTATTCGCTTGTGTAAGTTGGGTCGTGCTTTAGGCTATGGCGCAACACTTATTTCCCAGCGACCTGCGGGAGTTGGCAAGGAGGCTCTTAGCCAAGCCTCGATTTACCTTGTTCACAATGTTATTAACGCAAGAGATTTAAAAGCCCTTGATGATCAACTATCGTTTGGAACTGATAAAAAAACTATTAAACGAATGTTAGATGGTATTGCTAAAGCCAAGAAAGGAGAAATTATTGTTTACGCTCCTGAGTTTTATCGAGATCGGGGTTATGTAGTAGTCGGAAAAATCCGAGGAGATCGTCGAACAGAACACAAAGGACACAACATCGATATCAAAGATGCTCGGGCAGGATTTAAAGAAAGTGCGGATAGTCCTGCTATCTCTACTTTGGATCGACCAATTGAAATCAATAAATTGCCTGCAGGTGGGTCTACTATTTCAAGCCCCGTTTCTGGTATCTCTATGAAACCTACGGGAAGTCCATTTGAACCGACACCAAAATTGACTCGTTCTTTGTCTTGGGAAGCAGTTCCAGATGATCCCGTAGTAGAATATGATTTAGAAGAATTAGCAGCAGAAGAACCATCTACAGCATCTGGTCCAGTAGTTGCTATATTTGTAGGCGGCACTATTATAACAGGAACATTAGGTTTCTTAGTTTACCGTGGTTTAAATCAAAACTAAACATACATATAGATAGTCACCCCAAGAACTTCTAATGTATCAAGTAGGCCAAGCATATTTAGACATAAGTCAGATGAAATGTCATCCTGATAATCTGTCAATTAACGATCTGGATTTTTTCCATCGTTATAAAACCACCAAAATGGATATGCTATCTGAATGTATTTTATACTTTTATGTCCGTAAAACCACAAAAAAAGATGGTTTGGAACGTGGTATGTTTGTAGATAGTAGGTCAGGAGTTGCTAAAGCCCGAGTCTATGAAAATCTTTGGGGGCCTGTTCCTTGGACAGTCAGCGAGAGTCCTAAAAGATGGCTTAAGACTTTACCACATCCAAGTGAATCTTATGGCAGTCCAGAGTCTGTCAATAAACCAATTCTACACAATAATCAACAATTGTTGTTTAACGATACTAAGGGAGTAACTCACGCTACTAATGTTCGCTGGGGGACTACAGGAGAATATATTGTTCCAAAAGGAAAGTTCTACGATCATGATTGCGAGTTTATTACTACTGCACCTGCGTTTAGAAATGCTAATCTGAAGTTTATGGGAAAACAAAAGATAAAAACTGGTGCTGGTTTTATGGTGAAAGCCGCCGAAGCATATTATCCAGAAAGAGAATATGATAATCACCGTTTCAAAAATCTAAGCGGTATGCAAGGAAACCCACAAGATTTCTATGTTCCAATTCAATATACCCGACCACAAGCCATTCCGCCCCATAGCATGGCTACTGGAATTACTCTGAATTACCCCATACATGGTTTTATCCATACATTATCAAATACTGTTAGTGTTCCACTTGGATTCATCCCACCAAACAGCCCAAATCCATATCTTGATGATTGGAAAAATCCTTTTAGCAAGTAAAACTATAAATAGTTGGGACGGGATACTAATAACTATGTTGCTTAACGACAACCCAGTAATGCAAGACCAGAACACCTCCGTCAGTTATTTCCCTTGGGAAAGCGGATGTGGCTCAGTCAACTCCTTTGATTTAAACAACTCACAAAGTATGACCGATCCTACTCTACAATCAGTAGATGAAATGGACACACGCACTGAATCAAACGTTGCAGTAGAAGACTCCACCCCCGAAGGTGCTGATGAAGGCCAGACAGGAGATCAAGGCGGAGATGCAGATGGACAGAACTTTGGACAAGACCAAGGATCTCAAGATACTATGTCTGCTGAAGGAATGACTACAGGAACCAAGTTTGGAATCGGGGCTGTAATTGTAGGTCTCGGCCTCTTTGGAATGATGTATGTCTTAGACACTAACTGAGCAAAACTATAAGTAGTCGAAAGGGAAAGGTATTATCATGGCAAACATCATCGGAAAGTCAACCGTTTTACCGGACAGGCCTTATTCACCTAATATGCCTGCATTCCCACAAGTATCATTAACTCGTGACACACTTGCTGCTCACAATGCTATGGGTCAGTCTCTATCACAGGCAACTCCACGTCCAGCACCTACTATCGTAAACACTCCTAAGTTCAATGTTCCTCAAGGACCGGGACTATCTCTTAACGAAATGTTGATGGGTGGCGGATTTGGACAGGGTATTGTTGCTAACTCACCTCGACCTGCTGCTAACTTTGTGCCAAGCACACCTTCTTTGGATGTTTCGGCTTTGGCGGCTTCCCGTGCTGCAGATTTTACTCTTGATGCTTACGCTATGTTGGGTCAAAGACTTACTCCTGAAGGACAATACCTTCGCCCATCTCACATGAATGAGATTTACGGAGATTTCGATCACACTCCTGATGTTTCCCACCTTAACCGTATGAGGCCAGAAACTATGATGCCATCTTTCGATGCTCACCAACCAACTGCAAACCTCGGTGGAAGTCCAGCCTTTGAAGTCGATCGAAATGCAATTCGCCCAACTAACCCACGTCTATTAAGTCGTGGTGCTCCACAAGTTAACATCAAGCAAGCAGAACAGCGCATCCCGATCCGAGAACGCCCAATTATTCCTGCTTCCACCCAGCCTCGTATCAACAATTCGTGGGCTAAGAATCTAACTCCTGCCAAGAAAATCCGTATGGAGGCTGAATACCGTGCACCACCAGTTCGTAACTCGGACATGGGAGGCCTTGGTGGCCTTAGCACATCTTTCGGCTCAAGCGGCGGTCGGAGTTTCGGGGCCGATTCCCACCTAAGGAGTGCTTTTTAATGACAATGTTTGGACGAATGGATTCTTTCGCAGGTGACTCTGTGAAACTGCTTGCTGATTTAACTGCTTTGGGTATCGTTGCTTTTAGTATTCGCCCAATCTTTATGACCCTAAAAAACCGACAATGGGATACTCTTCCAGTAGTCGGAGTGCCTTTCCTTCTTGGAACCTTTGTGCTTGCTGCTCGCAGTGGTCACATGGAAACCAATTACGTCGATGTTTCTGATGCCATCGACATCGTAAGAGATGACTTTAGTGATCTTTACGAGGACGTAGTCGGACCATCCAACCCGGAGATGATTTGAAATGATGAATAAACTATGCGACTGGACAAAAACTGATACTGGATCTATTATATGCTCGATTACTGCCACAATTGGTGGGCTTCATCTGCTATTGACTGCTCCACAACCTGTGCTTAACTTTTTACCTGCCTTTTCTTTCTCAGTAATGGGACGTCAAGTCGGTGCTCAACAAGTTGTCGGTGCCGTCCTAACACTTTGCGGTGTTTGCGCCTTCGGTGCTTGCTGTATGCCTAAGAAATCGACTTTGATCGTGGTGGAGGAATAATTATGTTTAACAAAATAGTTTCTTTTGCTTCTTCACCTAAAGTTGTTGCTACTACTCTTGTAGTTGTTGGCGGATCAGTTTTCATGAACTTTGATATGCTAAGCAAGTCTTTCTTTACTCTACCTGTTGTCGGTGATGTTTCCATTATCCGTGTTCTCGGTGCTTGCGGTGTTATCGCTGGTGCTGCTATGTTCATGGGACGTGGCGACATGGTCGGATCTAAACAATTCGTGGCTGCTGCAGAATCTATGCTTGAGGGCGGTTACGCTCACGGCCACTTGTGAGAAAGTATAAATAGTCGGACTGACAACATTAGTCTATGACCTCTATCTCCCGTCGAACTGAAGCCGAAGCACGTCGTATTTGCGATCGTGGTATGTCTTCGTATATTTCTGATCGACATTCTATCTATCTTAATAGATCTCTTGCTTATGGAGTAGTCGGAGGAATCATTCCAGCATCTGCACTTTTAATTACTTCAGCATTTTTACCAATCAATCGTCTTTGGACTATTCTACCATTAGGGGCTGGACTCATTAGTGGTTTTGGATATGGACTTATGACTTCTGGATCGCAAGATCCAACTTCTGAAACTGAGTTCGAAATAGTTTGTGATTCATTAACCCCTGATGAAGAAGAGGAAGAAGATGAATCTGATGGATCTATAATGGGTGATGAACAATGAGTCTAATTCGTAATTCATTACTTGTTGCAGTAGGAACAACTGTTGCAGGAATTGGACTAATGGAATTATTTTCTTCAACTCCTTTTAAGACTCCTAAACCCTCATGGTATTATCAAGCAACTTTGCTTACAGGGATTGCTGGTGGAATAGGTTACGCTTTAGTTAACAATCGATATACTCCAGATGCCCTTGAATTAACAACAATTGGGTAAGCATAAATATATATAGTCGAACAACCTAATTATTATTACAGACAGGTGATTTATTATGACTAAAAGTTCCCAAAGCCTCCAAGGCGCAAAAAAATCGACTAAGAAAGCAGGTATGTTGACCGTAGTTCAGCGATATGTATCTAAATATGGAATTAACGAAGGTGTCAAGCGTTACAAGCAAGATGGCTGGAAACAGAAGAAGGCTTCCAAGAAAGTTCGTATGCAAGTTTCTAACACCAAGCAAGGCCCACGTCGTATTTCTGAAGGAACTACTGGTATCGGTCAAAAGTCATCTGGCGGTCGATCTCAACTTTACAAAGATGGAGACCGTGTAGGATCATGGACACCATCTGGTGGACAAACTAAAAAGAATGCAGACCGTGGACAATCATGGTTCACTGACCGTGGATACGGAACTCCGGGTAAGCCAGTTCCAGACACACCACTTGCTCGCAAGTTGGGTATCGCAGGAAAGATGGATCTCAAAGTTACTGGAGCAACATTCGTTCCAAGTCAAGACTGGGAAGCCAAAGCAAAAGGATTCCTCGGAATGGATGCTGAAGGTTACGACCTCTAAGGGGGTTACTAATTTGAAAAGTAACTATTTGGGAATTGCTACTATTGCCGTCATAGGCTATGCAATTGGATCAATGCTTCGGAAAGACATGTCTGCCGAAACCATTAGAGTCCCTCAAAAATCATTAGTTACTTCGTTGGCTTTCCAAGATATTGCTGTTGCTAACATGACAATGCGTCAAAATGTAAATACAGAACTAAACCATCTCTACGGTGGAGTTCCAAACCCAACGGCTATTAACATTATTAAGATGATCACTGGAACACCTTCTTTTGAAGAGTATAATCCGGGGGTTACTTTGTGAGCCTTTGGGATAAATTAACATCATTCCTATCTCCCGAAAAAGATTGCGATTGCGATTCAAAAAACTCTGAGCAGGATGAAGACGTTTCAGGTCACAAAGAAAATGTAGAGTATCTTAATCCTACGGAAGTTCACGGTGCTCAAGACATTATGGGTGCTGAAACTGCTGTTAATCACCTTAACCCTGTTGAGGTTCATGGTGCCCAAGATGTTTACGGATCGGAAGGACTATCTAATGGTCGAGTTTTTGGATCTCGAATCGGAAAGTTTAATTATAATACACCAGTAGGATCACCTCCTTTGTTTGTCCCACCAAATCCAAATCAATACCAAACTACTTCTGGTCTTTATCATGATACTTATATGATGGATTACGATGGTAACCTTAGACCTGCTTATGGAGAGATATGGGATAATTGGAATGATTCACTTCCAGAATATCGATTCCCTCGTCCATGGAGTCCTTCTTACAACCCACGATGGGCTGGACGACCACAAGATTATCAGGTTAATCAAGTTAATGGTAACGTAAATGCTAATGTTACTAACATGGCTACTCATGCTACTACTGCTGCTGCATCAAGACGCGGTATTTAATTATAGTATCAAAAACTATAAGTAGTCGTGACGACTATAATCTGTTATGGGTAATCACATGGTCGACGCTTATGTTCGACGCGATCCTAATTCAAAGAATCAATTTGATTCTCTGGGATCTTCTGAAGAGGAGTCTTTAGTTTTACCTGATGGTATTTTGATGTCTTCAAAGGCATTTAAGAACACAGTTCCTCAAACGCAGTATACTTTAGCAGAATTAGGCATAGAAATGGCCTCCTCACCCTATGTTGAAGCACTAACTTACGAAGAAACTGATGTTTCTGGAGTTATTGTTACCCCACATGTAGTTGAATATCACGGAGAAGATCAGATTTTAGGCCCCGGTGGAACTCAACAAACACATTTAGTGGCTGATGAGACTACTTTTGTAGGACAAAGTATAATCACTAACCCTGTTAATTCTATTAACAACGCTGTCAAAGAATACTGGGGTTTATTAGTATTAGTTGGAGTTGCTATTGGAGCAGGATTTTTCATAGGACGTAGGGGCTGATTGCCCTGCTATCTAATTATAATATCGGAGATGTTGTAGTTTCAACAGCGATCGAAGATGATTTCCTTGTGGGCACAATTGTTTACCTTGGTATGGAAAGAGCGAGAGTGGTTTGGCCTGACGGGACGAATAGCACTGAGCGATACCAAGATCTTATCTTGGTGCAACGATCAGGATCAGATCATCCTGAGTTTTTAGGAATAATGGAAGGTCCTTTAATCCATGATGAAGATATCGGTCCAGAATATCGACAGATTTTAGTAGACCAAGGATTATCTGGAAAAAGTAAACATGCTGAAGGAACTTTAAACCCGTCAGGACAAGGTGGTCCAACCTTACAGGTTCCCGGAAGAGATTTAGCCATTCATGACAATATCACGCTAAGAGCATTTTGGGATGCAAAAGAAAAGTTTGAAGAAAGGCAGATTGCAAAACAATTGTTGACTAATACTCTTCCAAATCTAAATAGTCCTGCAGATAGCATTGTGGCTCATCGATCTATTGGAACTGCTCATGTTGATTGGGAACCCGGTGACATAGTCTCGGTTTCTCGCCCCGGCCGAAACGCAGGACACCTTTCGACAGCACATATTTATCGTGTTACTCCTTATGAGGCAGATCTTGTTTGGGTAGATCCAGTTTCTGGACAAGAAACAATTACCCGAGAGTCTTTGGCTAATCTTTTATTTATTCGTAATGATAGTAAGTGGAGGCTCGAAAGAGAAAAAACCGAAAGATTGGAAGCCGAGGCAGTTGGAATAGATAACACGGATTTTTATGGATTTAAGAGTAATGGATATCCTGTGCAGTTAATTGCCGATCCTATGATGTATGAATTAAATTATGTCAAAACCAAAACTCGTGATTACTTAGGTAATCAAGTCAATAAGCATCCTGTAGGTGACAATAAATTATCAGAATATTCTCTAAAAGAATTACAATACGGTGGCGTTCAAAGAGGTTTCCAACCTTTTAATGGTTTCGAAAGATTTGCAGATTATCTTTGGAGATGATTAGTTGTTTTACCCTGCTATCAATTTCGATCTAAAATCATTTAGATTTCTTACTTCTGATTACGGTCGACAAATTAGGAAAAAAAAGGAGTCTGAACTTTTTCCTTTGGCAGATTACAAACTCTATGTTATCAATAACAAAGAAGCATTTCAAACATTAGAGTTACAAGTAGTAGGATTGGCTAATTATTTATATGATTTATCCCGACCTTTGAAAGTGAGGTATTCCTATTCCCGCCCGGCTGCCAACGATCCTTGGCGATGGGCAAAGCATCGAAACCATACTGAAGAGGAAGAAAATTATTCTTCTTTAAAAGATTATCTGATAAACAAATTAGATAAGTTGGACAGATTATTAGAGTCAGAAGATCACTATGGCTACGAAATAGAGAAATCTACAGAAACTATGGATAATCGAAAAATTGTTTGGAAATATATGGATTGGGCATCTAATAGTTACCTACCTGATAATTTTATTGGTTATAATAGAGTATGGCTAAAAGAGTTTATTCTTTACTTTAAGAAGGAATATGCGGAATGGAAGGTAAACAGCGGTGGAACTCATCATCGTTTGTCGTTTTCGACTTACAAGCAACTTGACGAGATCTTTGAAAACGCCAAAAAATATTATCGAGATAATCACTATGCCATTAAACTTAGAAAACAGGATAATTTTGATATTAAATTAGCAACTGAAAGATCTGAGGATGCTATCAAACTTTTAAGAGAGATTCGTGATCTATGGTCTGCATCTCGTAAAGGTGTCTACGGTGTTCAGACCGCAGAACTAAATGAATTATTATTTGAAATGGGAATGGATGATAGACTACCTATTTGGGATCCTATGGTTTGTCAAAAGTGTGAGGGCGAAGGATTTACAGTCCACCGATCCAAAAAACGAAGATGTTTGAAGTGTAAAGGATATGGCTACAACAACCCTAATAGGATTTACCCTATTCGTTATCAAGGAACATATTCTGAACGAGAATTAAGTGAACTTAATCGAGATGCATATCCTCCGTTTTACAGAACGTCTGATGCGTATGGAAGGAAATCACAATTAGAGATTCCACAAATAGATGAGATGCGAACATTACTGAACATAGCGGAAAGTATAAATAGTCGGGAGGCTTAGATTCTACTATGATGAAATCATCTATCTCTTATTTTGTTGGTGCTCTTGGAGTCATGGCAGGTCTTGGATGGGCAGTTCGCTCAAACAAGATTTCGTTAGGACCTCTTGACAAAATCTTTAATGCTGATGAAATCACTCCTGCCCAATATGAAGAAATGCACATCGAACGATCAGGATCTACTTTAGATTATGTTCCTCAATCCCTTTCGGAAGCATTTATGGGATATCAATATCTTGATCTTGAGCACACTACTATGGTTGCTAACGATGCTCCTTTTGGACCGGGAATTATTGACAACTCGTATCTCTACGAAAATGACTTTGATTTGGGATACAATGACGATGAACTAATTGCGGACATGAACCGTGAAACTCACCCACTTCAAGAATATGCACCTCAAGAGATGTCTGCAGAAGCCCCCGGCCAAGGAGCACTTTATGGCCGACTAAAGGAAACCAACAACATTAACCCTGTTTCTATGCAACAAGGAGTTGGATCATTTGGCTACGGACCTGCAGTTTCAGGATATGGAAAACTCCCTCCAGAAATTAACCGTGATTTCCCTTACTTAGTTTCTTATGTTAATGCACCTTTCGTAGAAGTAACTTCGGAACAAGATGGAGACAATCGCTTTGGCGATCTAAGTCGCAACTCTATTGATTCTAATATCAATGGACGCTTTGGAGAATTAGCCTTAGATCCTACTATTAACTCTGGATATACTGATGGAAAATCTACTAAGTCTCTTGATAACTGGCGTCAATCATATCAATTACTTCGTATTTCCGACACTATGGTTCGTGGAGTCCCAATGTCTGGCGGAGAAGAATTGTTACTTCGTCGGGTGTGATTAAATGGATGCCAATTCTTCAGAAAATATGAATCGTCGTCGAGTTAGTAGACTAATTGGCGATGTGGTGCAGCAACATTATGATTTAATTGAAATTACTACTTCGGAGGAATACTCTCACAGGGTAATAAACCCCTCAATAATCACTAACCTTTTACTTCTTGAACTTAATAGAATCTTCCCCGATACGACTCCAAAAGTTATTGAGACATTCAAATCTGAATTGTCATACGATGGAGATCCTGCTGATTTCGATAAATACATGGAAGATAAAGTTGGAGAACTTGATTTTCGATTGAATGAAGAGATACCGAAGTTTAATGATATTTCAACTTTTAGAGAGGCCCTTGCTTGTATATTTACATTTTGCCGCATAACTGGGTATTCGTTGTCGATGCTGGACTTATTCAGTCTTTCCGAAGATGCAGAAACCTTTGAAGATCATCTGAACTTTTTTTTGGATGAACTGCTTTCAGCACAAATAAGTGCGATAGAAGATTTAACTTATGTGGACTCTGGCTATATATTCACTACAGAGCAGGTAGATTACACACAATATGTCCTTAATAGAATATATGAAAATACTGGAAGAACTAAGCAACTCGTTTCTGCTTCAGATGCTTTTCAAGAAGATCTACATCGAAGTATCGAGTCTTTTAGTAACATGAGTTTTGGTGCAGAAGGTAACATATGTATTATGTGTAACAAAGGTGGGGGAATACCTCATCCTGCCACTGGAGAACCAGTGTGTATTATGTGTTCTAACAGTCAATTTGTTAAAAAAATGACTACTCCGAAGAATGAGGTAGGAATGTGCAAAACTTGTGGAGATCATGAGGAAAGTGGGTATTGTGATTCATGCGATTCTTGCTATGGTATTTGCGAATGTGATGATTGCGATTGTTATACTTGTAAGGACGCAGAATCCTTTGAAGCACCTACTGGTTATAATGAACAAGGACCTCGTCCTTTCTATGGCAACCGTCGTAAAATGGCATTAGATCGTTGGGGCAATCGTCGATTTATTCGTCGTCGTAAAGATGGCACTTATATGAAAAATGTAGATGTGAACCGTAGCCTCGCTATGGATCGACGTAGAAAATCTACTACATGGGCACCTGCTGGTTTCCGTGATCAAGGAGATGGATCTCCATCACTACTAATTAGACTACTTGATATGTTTAAAGGTGTTGACGAAGTAGTTCTTATGGCCGAGTCTGATTTAATGTGTGATAAACACGATGACTATTGCGAATCTTGCGGTTGTGCTGCGTATAATTCTGAAACTGATGCTTATATCTATGCTTACAACGATGGACACACAGATGCCCGTAGCCAAAGTGGATATAAACCCATTACTTCTGATCGAGAAATAACTTCTTTTAAGAAAATATTTAAACAACAATAATGCGATAATTATATATAGTCGGCCCGACTAAGTTGTCTTATGGCAAATACGCACGAAATGGTCTACATCCTCTCAGAAGATTACTGGGGCTTCGATCCTGCAACACGGGACGATGCTCTTAACTTCTATACAAATGTATGGACTCTCCCTAAGACTCAGTATGATACTCTTTCTGATGAGGACCAACGTCGTAAACTTTATCGCTGTGCTTTATTCTATGTTGTCGACAAAACTGACAACCACGGATTCACCCCTATTGCTATCCAATCCCAAGGTAACACTGTGATTGTGGCTGCTACCGCTGCTGGCGGTGGAATCAATCGTCGTAACTATGATAGTGGTGCTGAGTCAGAATATGAAACTGGAAGTATCATTATGCGTCAAGCAGATACTAAAGCCACTACTTTTGATGAACTACAAGATATGCAGACCTCAAGCCCCGGCAAGTTTAAGATCGAAGAGTTTATCTTTGACGATGAGTCTGCTATCAAGACTAAGGTTGAAGAACTTCAAGAAGAACTTGGACAAATCAACGCTGCTGAATCATATGCTTCAGAAGCACCTGCTGATGTAGCCCTCGACGCTTCAGAACCTCTTATTGCTAACCCAACTACTGCTGCTATCGCAGGAGCAAATCTAATAACAGATGTTCAAGACACTTCATTAAATCTATTTGCAGAAGAAGAAACAATGAACTTCGAGTTTAGTAATCTTCCGGGACTACCTGTTGTTGCTAACAACTTTGGAGAATCCTCAGCACTTATGTCTGGTAACAGCGTTCCACAATGGTATGGTGCAGACGGCGAATTAACTGCTGCTGATAAAGTGGCTATGAAGCGTAGTCGAAACATGCAATCTAAGATGCGTGGAATCAACCGTCGTAATGCTCGTAAGGCTAAGAAAATGGGTGCTGAAGAAGTTAATCCAATTCAATTCGAACAAGTTGGTGGACAAGATGCTCTCGGCGTCGGACTTCCAGTAATTGCAAACGACTTTGGCGAAGATTCTGCTGGTGGCAGTGGACACGGTGTTCCTCAAATGTATGGTGCAGATGGATTCAAAAATGAGAGAGATGCATGGGCTCACGGAGCGACTCCCTTTGGATCATTTGTTGATCAAGATGGCAAAGTAATTATGGTAATCAGTGGCCCAGATACAGACGGTGCAATAGATTGGGGGTTAAAGCATTTT
>Ga0209830_10000470_pt1 | contig 41957 bp, 52 predicted proteins | sample ArcticOcean_MG_C_12_FD_187439 | JGI IMG/M metagenome (GOLD analysis project Ga0209830, IMG submission 187439) | Marine microbial communities from western Arctic Ocean - ArcticOcean_MG_CB8_130 (SPAdes) (version 2) | ecosystem: Environmental > Aquatic > Marine > Oceanic | place: Arctic Ocean...
AAAACGCAACATGTAGTATCCATCGTTTACGGCTAGGACTACAGGGGTATCTAATCCCTTTTGCTACCCTAGCTTTCGCCTCTGAGTGTCAGTAATGATCCAGTAGAGCGCCTTCGCCACCGGTGTTCTTTCTAATATCTACGCATTTCACCGCTACACTAGAAATTCCCTCTACCCCTATCATACTCAAGTCTAGCAGTTTCCATTGCTTTCCCAGGGTTAAGCCCTGGTCTTTAACAACAGACTTATTAAACAACCTACAGGCGCTTTACGCCCAATGATTCCGGATAACGCTTGCATCCCCCGTATTACCGCGGCTGCTGGCACGGAGTTAGCCGATGCTTATTCCTCAAGTACCGTCAGAACTTCTTTCTTGAGAAAAGAGGTTTACAGACCAAAATCCTTCATCCCTCACGCGGTATTGCTCCGTCAGGCTTTCGCCCATTGCGGAAAATTCCTCACTGCTGCCTCCCGGAGGAGTCTGGGCCGTGTCTCAGTCCCAGTGTGGCTGATCGTTCTCTCAAACCAGCTACTGATCGTGGCCTTGGTAAGCCATTACCTTACCAACTAGCTAATCAGGCGTGAGCTCATCCTTTGGCAGCCGAAGCTATTTCACCTCTCGGCATATGAAGATTTAGCAGCCGTTTCCAGCAGTTATTCTTCTCCTAAGGGCAGATTCTCACGTATTACGCACCCGTTCGCCACTAAAGTTAAAAACTTTCGTTCGACTTGCATGTGTTAAGCATACCGCCAGCGTTCATCCTGAGCCAGGATCAAACTCTCCATGGTATTCAATTTGTTAAATGAATTAAACTTTTAATCTGTAATTAATAATATACGCTTATTATTAAGATGTCAAGTTGTTTATATATTATATTTTTTGAATTTTAGTATATTATTATTCATTATAGTAAATTTATATCTTCTCGATAAAAAAGATTGATTATATAATTAACAATATTAAAGAAATTTTTATTGAAATGAGTGTACTTGTTATTGGTGGTACGGGGACTTTAGGTCGTCAAATTGTAAAACAAGCGATTGATGAAGGGTATCAAGTTAAATGTTTAGTTCGTAATTTACGACGTGGTACATTTCTTCGTGAATGGGGCGCTGAACTTGTTTATGGTGATTTATCAATTCCAGAAACAATTCCTCCTGCTTTAAAAGGTGTTAGTGTTATTATCGACGCAGCAACAGTTAGGCCGACTGATGATTATAATGCTGAAAAGATAGATTGGCAAGGAAAGGTTGCTTTAATTGAAGCTTCAAAGTTTGCAAAAATTAGAAAGTTTATTTTCTTTTCTGTTTTAAATGCCGATGAAAATCGAACTATTCCTCTACTTGATTTAAAGTTAAAAATTGAACAGTATTTAGCCCAATCCGGCTTAAATTATACTATTTTCCGTTGCTCAGGATTTTTTCAAGGCTTAATTAATCAGTATGCAATTCCAATATTGGAAAAACAAAAAGTTTGGTTGTTAGGTGAGTCGCTTCCTGTTGCTTATTTAGATACTCAAGATGCTGCTAAGGCTGTAGTCCGTAGTTTAGTGACATCGAAAAGTGATTGTCAAAGTTTTTCGCTTGTTGGTCCGAAAGCTTGGACATCACAGCAAATTATCGACTTGTGTGAACGCTTATCTGGTGAAACTGCTCAGATTTCGTATATACCATTTATTGCTCTTAGTAGTTTACGTCAGTTTTTCCGTTGTTTTGAATTTACGTGGAATATTGCGGATCGTCTTCAGTTTTCAGAAGTTTTGAATACAAAGTCTACTTCTAAAACTGATCCTAATGTAATTTTTAAATCTTTTGAATTTTTAACTTTGGAGCAGTATATGCAAGAGTATTTTGGTCAAATTTTACGAAAATTAAAAGAAGTTAACTACCAGCAAACTCAACAAAATAAAGATATTTCATTTCTCTAGTTTAATATAAATCAAATTCAATAATATTTTTCTTAAATATTTTGTATATGTCCGTCCAGAGTTAGAGTATACTTTTATGTAAAGTAATAGGCTTAATCTTTAACGTTAAGTTTGTTTTTATTCTTACTATTGGTTAAAATAGCTTTAATTAAATCAACAGATTCTGATAAATGTTTACACTAAAAATCTTAGTTTACACAGTTGTTATCTTTTTTATTTCTCTTTTTACTTTTGGTTTTCTTTCAAATGATCCGTCAAGAAATCCAAACCGTAAAGATTTAGAATAAAAATGTAATTCTTAAAAAAACAGTTTTCATCAAAAATTTTGATGAAAACTGTTTTTTTACTTAGTCTAAATAACCTCGTTGTAATTGGAGTTTAGCTGCTTCTGAAAGTACAGGAATGGTCGGATATCGACCAAATAGAATTAATGTTGAAGCATACAGAATCAAGATTATAGTTCCTAGATATACAGAATTTGCGATTAAATTTCCAATAATTGTTTCTCGAATACCTAATGGAAAGTATCCAAAGATTGATCCAATGCATGAGCAAATTATGTTTAATAAAATTGCTTGGATAACGTTATAACGTACAAAACGTGTTAATGGTAATGTTCCTCGTGAACATATGATAAAAATTCCAACCATTACAACGAATATTAGATATACGTTACTCGCATAGATGGTATTAATTTTTGTAATATAATTAATATAGAAATAGTTTAAAATAATGCTGTCTTTACCGGAAAAGACTTTTGGTCCAAATGAATATGATATCTCAATAATTGGAAAAATATATGAGATGATGGATACCCCCCTTTCACATACTTTAGTAAAAAAATTATTCATTTTTAAATATAGAGTAGATAAATAGTTACGAATACCAATTAATTAGCTAAAACGTGTTTTTAATCGTGCTGCTTTACCAGTTCTATTACGTAAGTAATAAAGTTTTGCACGTCGAACCTTTGCACGGCTAATAACGTTAATACTTTTTATCCATGGCGAATTAAGTAAAAACACTTTTTCCATTCCAACTCCTTGAAAAATTTTACGTACAGTAATTGTTGCACCTATTTGTTTTATATTAAGGTGTTTTGCAATAATTACACCTTCGTACGCTTGGATTCTTTCTTTTGCCTTTTTTTCCTCAGAATCAACTTTTTTTGGTAATTCAAGATAAATGGTTATACGTACAGTATCGCCAACACATAAATCTGGTACATCTTGTTTTTTATATAAGACTTCAGAATTTTGTAATAAGTTCATTTTTGAATTCGTTATTTATTTTGAGTTTGTACCACACAGGAATTAATATTTTTTAATTTATCATTTTAGATAAAAATTGTCACGGTTTTAAATTACTCACTTTGTATATTTTGAAGCGGATGTTACATTACCTGATTCTACCCATTCTTGAAGTGCACGAATTTCGTTATTTCTTGTTTTTGCAAGTGGTACACAATTTTGTATTGAAACGATAATATCGTCTGTTGTAAATTCACGATTTTGGCTAAATCCTAATCGCATGGCTTCAATAATGACTTGTTCAATTTCTGCGCCTGAAAATTCTTTACTTAAATCGCTTAGTAATGGAACCTGAAAATTTTCTAATTGGTTTGGTCGTGATTTTTGGAGATGAACTTCAAATATTGCTTCACGTTCTTGGCGTGTGGGTAATCCTAAGAAGAATACTTCATCAAATCTCCCCTTTCGTATTACTTCAGGTGGAATTATTTCCATATTATTTGCTGTTGCTACAACAAAAACAGGTGTTGTTTTTTCGGCTAACCAAGTAATGAATGTCGCTAAAACACGACTTGTAGTCCCACTATCGCCACCATTTTGTGTTCCTGCAAATGCTTTATCAATTTCGTCAACCCACAAAACACAAGGTGCTAATGCTTCAGCAATTTGAATCATTTTTCGCACACGAGATTCTGATTGTCCAACAAGTGAGGCAAATAGTCGTCCAAAATCAAGACGCAATAATGGTAATGTCCATTCATTAGCAATAATTTTAGCAGCAATTGACTTTCCGGTACCTTGCACACCTACAAGTAACACGCCTTTAGGGTATGGTAATCCATAATCAATGGCAGATTGTGAAAATGATTCATCTCGTCGTTTTAGCCAAGTTTTAAAATTATCTAAACCTCCTAAATCGGTCAATTTTTTATCGGCAATGCAAAACTCTAAAAGTTGTGTTTGTTGTATTATCTGTTTTTTTTCTTCTAAAATAAGAATCGGACTTGATTCGTTAATTTCCCCGTACTGGGCAATTATTTTAGATAATACGCGTCGAATACGTTCTAATGACAAGCCTTGGCATGCTAAGGTTAATTCATTAAGCCTTTCGTCTGATATATCTTGTTGTAATGAACTAATTAAACGTTTCAATTCTTCTTGAATTTCGAGATAACTTGGTAATGGAAATTCAATAATCGTAATTATTTCTTTTATGCTATCTGGTATATTTATTTCAGAAGAAATAATGATTAAATTTTTTTGTTGTGTTTTTAAGTCTTTATTTAAATTTTTAAGTTTACGAATTATTGAAATATCTTTTAAGAAATTATCATAGTCTTTAAGTACAAAAACGGATGCCGTTTCCGATGTTAGTTTTTCAACTAATTCTAATGCTTCTAATGGATTTTTTGCAGCAAATCCCGAATCATTTGGATTTCCTTGGTATCCATTTATGAAATCCCATGAATAGTAGGTTCGAGGTACGTATTTTTTTGTGCAAAGTTTTATTATATATTCAATACGCTCTTCCTCATATGTTGATATGTAGATAATCGGGTAACGCGCTTTTAACAGTAGAATAAAATCGTTTAAAAAATTCATATAAAAATTAAATTGAAAAGTTTGTGTATTTATCCAACAGAACCTTCTAATTTTAAACTTAATAATCGGTCAGCTTCGGATGCAAACTCGAGTGGTAATTCATTAAATACTTCTTTACAAAAGCCATTAACCATTAATGCTAGGGCTTCTTCCATTGTAATTCCGCGTTGCAATAGATAAAATAATTGTTCTTCTGCAATGCGGGATGTTGAAGCTTCATGTTCAATTCGTGTATTACTATTTTGTACTTCGATGTATGGGAAAGTATTTGCACTACATTTTGTACCTAGTAATAATGAATCACATTGTGAATAGTTTTGTGTATTACTTGCATTTGGTCCAATTTTTACTAAACCGCGGTAACTATTATCAGATTGACCTGCTGAAATTCCTTTCGATATGATTCGACTTTTTGTATTTGGTGCAATGTGAATCATTTTTGTTCCAGTATCGGCTTGTTGATAATTATTTGTTAACGCAACAGAATAAAATTCACCAATAGCAGAATTTCCAGATAATATGCAACTTGGATATTTCCAAGTTATAGACGAACCTGTTTCAACCTGTGTCCACGAAATACGTGCATTTTTACCAGCACATAATCCACGTTTTGTAACAAAGTTATATACACCTCCTACCCCATTTTCATTACCAGCATACCAATTTTGCACTGTTGAATATTTAATTGAAGCATCTTCTAATGCTACTAGTTCAACAACTGCAGCATGCAATTGATTGCTGCTGAACTGTGGTGCGGTACACCCTTCTAAGTAACTAACTGTGCTTCGTTCTTCGGCAATTATTAATGTTCGTTCGAATTGTCCCGATTCCTCATTATTAATTCTAAAGTACGTTGAAAGCTCTAATGGGCAGACCGTATCTTTTGGTATATAACAAAATGATCCATCACTAAACACAGCTGAATTTAGTGCTGCAAAAAAATTATCTCCAGTTGGTACAACACTACCTAAGTATTTTTTAATTAGATTTGGATACCGTTCAATTGCTTCTGAAATAGAACAAAAAATAATTCCAGATTTATGTAATTGTTTTTTAAACGTTGTACCAATCGATACACTATCAAACACTGCATCAACAGCAACATTTGCTAGCATTTTTTGTTCGTTTAATGAAACTCCTAATTTTTCAAATGTTCGTAAAAGTTCAGGATCTGCATCATCTAAACTTCCAAGTTTATTTTTGGTTTTTGGTTTCGAGTAGTATTGTATATTTTGGTAATTCGTTTCGCCAATATTTAGATGTGTCCAATTTGGCCTTTCCATTCTTTGCCAGATTTGGAAGGATTTATTACGAAATTGTCGTAAAAAATCCGGCTCATTTTTTTTATTTGAAATGCGACAAACGATTTCTTCATTTAATCCTTTTGGAAATTCCTCGGTTTCGATTTCAGTTTTGAACCCATATTTATATGGACTTTCAACTATATTCTGTAAAATTTGATCCGAATTTGACACTTGTTTTTCCATCATTCCGTACTGTATATATTTAACTTTGGATTCTTAAATTACAAGTTATTTAATAATACTTGTTTTTCTGCGTTTTATAACAGTTTTTTAAAGTATTGCTGTGCTTAAACTTGAAAATAGGTCAATCAGAAATGTGATTAAAATAAAACCTAAAAGTGGAGAAAGATCAAATCCAATTAATGGTGGAATGATACCACGAAAAACTCGTAAATAAGGGTCTGTCATTTTTCCAATTGAGTAGAACGGTTGAATATACCAATTGATGTTTGGGAACCATGTTAAGTAAACACGAATTGTTAGTAAAATTGTAAAAAATTTTAAAAATCCAGTTATTCCACTAAATAATGTAGCTAGTAATAGATCCATTTAAATAATAATATTATTAAATTTAAGTATGAATTTTTTGATATTGTATGAAAATCATAGCATAAAAATATGCGTGAAATCTACTTCTTTTGGAATCTGATGTATTTAAAATAGCTAGTGAAGAGACTTGAACTCATAACCTACTGATTACAAATCAGTTGCTCTACCAATTGAGCTACACCAGCTAACCATATAAATATACAATAATAATACCAAATATTTCAGATTTGTAAATGGTTAATTTATAACCTGTTGCTTTTTTTGTGTTTTGGTATTAATATTAATTTATACGCATTATATTTGTATAAATAAAATTCTTATGGCTAAAGGTAAAGGGGCTCGTATTCAAGTTACTTTAGAACACAGGTGTGAACTTGGTACTTACCGTTATACAACTGTAAAAAATCGACGAAATACAACGGAACGTCTTGAACTTCGTAAATATTCACCTGTTACAAAAAAACACGAAATTTTTAAGGAGATTAAATAATATATGGCGAGTAGTTTCAAAAAAATAGTGGAATTTGATATTAATGAATTAAACTTTGATACATTAGATTATAAAAATACAACTGTACTAACATCGTTTATTAGTGACCAAGGTAAAATCTTACCTCGTCGTACGACTGGTTTAACATCTAAACAACAGAAAAAGATTCAAAAATTAGTAAAACGTGCTCGCATAGCGTCACTTTTACCGTTCGTGATGGGTAAAAGTTAGATAAAAAGTGGTAACGTGTTGAAATTAATGAATTTTTCATTTAAACATAAAAATTATGTTATAATTTTATCTAGTTTTAAAAATAAAGTTTCGTTAATCTCAGTATGACACCTTCATTAAGCGCATTCTTAAGTAGTGTGATATTAGCGGTAGTAATTGTGGTTATTCCAATTTCACTAGCATTAATATTTGTTAGTTCGTCAGATAAAATTATTCGTTCATAAAAAAGAAACTGGATCTGTATGATCCAGTTTCTTTTTTTTGTAACTAATAATTTGATAACAGTTATCGAGAAAAAGAAATTCCATTACTTCATTACTTTTTTTATATACGTTAAGATGAGAGGCGTTAAGGGTCATGGATATTACACTTCAACTAATTTTGGCCCTGATAATTCAAAATATAAAGGGTTTTTTGTAGGTATTCATACTGAGGAACAACACGCTGGTAAGTTGTTGAAAGCACAACCCGTTAGTGAGGGTCAATTAAAAAGATTACGACAGTTTCACACAATTGATTAAGTATAGTAATAATAAAACAGTAAAAACATCATGGACGAAAAAAAATTTTTCAGCCTGTTAGGGCAATTAAATGAATTTTCAAAGAAAAACAAAGATACTGCAATTATAAATAGAGCTGGTCGAATACCCTTTTTAGACCGTGAAACGTCTGACATGTTTTTAGACTCTTCGGCAACAATTACAAACAATTTCCATTTCTCAGAAAGGCGAGAATATATTAACTTAGCGAAAGATTTTCTGGCTGATCAAATAACTGCAGAAGACTTCTCGTTTGCTTTCATGAGTACATATGAAGGAATAGATCAAGAAGTTGTTCAAATGAAAGAAGATGAGTCGTTAGAGTTGACAAATTTTTTTAAAAATTATATTAAAACTTTAAACGACTTGCTTTTTACGATAAAAAAGCAAGCCGTTAGATTGTTGATAAATTTATTTAATTTATCAAGGTCTTTTTAACTCGACCTTCTTTTATATACAAATTTTTTGATAATTTCCAAAACTTTAGAAATTCATTTCTGCTGCCTGTACTTTTTCGAATTGCTTTTTCTTAATTACTAATAAAATTTGAGCAACAGTAACAGTGAAGAAGAATAAAATCATCCCCTTAACACGATTTGGGTTTTGTAGAATAATTTCTGTCTCGTTTTGACCAAAACCACCAACGTTTGGATCATATGTAAGTGATTGATCAGCCTTTACAATATCTTTTGCTTTAACATTTAATGTTAAGCCAGCAGGTATTGTTTGAGTTACTGAGTCACCTGTTGCTGTTTGAATTACAACACTTGTTTTACCCTTCTCTAATGGTTCAATTGAAGTAATTTGACCAGCTACAGTTGAAGTATATGTGTTGTTATTACTCTTTTCACCACTTGGATAAACCTGACCACGACCACGATTAGCTCCAACATAAACTGGATAATTTAAGAAGTGCACTTCTTTATTTTGTGCTGGATCTGGCGATAATATTGGAAATACAACTTCTTGGTGTTTAGCGCCAGCAATCGGCCCAACCACTAAAATGTTTGGTTTTGCTTTACTGTAAGGTTGAACAAACACCCCTTTTGTTTTCGCTTTTATTTCGTCAGATATACGATCTTTAGGGGCTAGTTGAAACCCTTCTGGTAAGATTAAAACCGCACCAACATTTAACGGTCCTTTTGTTCCCCCAGCTGTAACTTGTTGCGATTTTAGGTCATATGGAATACCTACAACTGCTTCAAAAACGCTATCCGGTAAAACAGCTTGTGGAATTTCAATTTCTGTTGGTTTTTGTGCTAAATGGCAATTAGCACATACAATTCGACCTGTTGCTTCACGTGGATTTTCGTAAGCTTGTTGTGCAAATACAGGGTATGCGTATGAAACTTTTGGTAACGTAAGTGTTACAATAATTCCGAAAATTAAAAATAATGATCGAAATTTATATGCTATGTTTGTCATTTTATTTAAAAAATTCTAAAGTATACATAACAATTATATACTTACTATCATCATATGACGATATTTTTGTGTATCTATTTAAAGATTTAAGAATTATTTTTTTATTAAAATTACAAATCCTGCTCCACCTAGGTAAAGTGTTAAAAGTGCAACAGTCATGATAATTTGTGTTACTGGATCCGTAGATGGTGTTATTACTGCAGCTAGAATTGTTGATAGAACAACTACATATTTCCATGCGGCTAACATTTTTTGACCAGAAATAATGTTAAGTATCCCTAGTACGATTTGTATTATAGGAATTTGAAAAGATAATCCTGTTGCAAAAATTAAAAGCGCAACAAAATCAAAATATTGATTAAACGACCAAAAGGGTTCAATAATGTCAGCGCCATAGGATATAAAAAATTTAAGTGCAGCTGGAACTAAAAAAAAGTATGCAAAAATTAATCCAACCGCAAATAAAATACATGACCCTAATGTTACTGGAAGTACAATATCACGCTCTTTTTTTGTCATTCCTGGTACCACGTACAAAAATATTTGGTATATTGTCAAGGGACTACTTAATAAAATTCCGCAAAAAACTGCAATTTTTAATGAGGCAAAAAAATATTCACCAGGCGCGAATTGTAAAAATTTAATACCTACTGCAGGAATTTGAAATATTTGAACAATTTGTTTAATGTCGGTAAAACACAATACTATTGATCCAAATAAAATAATTAAACAAAAAATTATTCTTTGTCCAAATTCTTCGATGTGTTCAGATAATGCCATTTCATCATCTTGAATTTTATTTAATTCAAGTTGATTATAAGTATTCGTAATTTTCTGCATATTTATACGAAGTCATTTTTGTTTAATTTAATTATCATCTATTTTATCTACAATAATACATTCTGTTGTTAAAACCATACTTGCAATCGAGGCGGCATTTTGTACCGTTGAACGAGTTACTTTAGCCGGATCAATAATACCTTTTTCATACATGTTTACAAACTGGTTTGTGGCAGCATCATAACCAATTTTAAACTCGGAGTTTTTAATTTTCTCTGTTATAATAGCTCCGTTTTGACCAGCGTTAGTAGCAATGCGTCGTATAGGCGCATTCAATGCTTTTTCAACAATTAACGCTCCTAATAATTCGTCATCTTGCAAATTTTCTTTTGCCCATTCCAATAATTCTGTTGAGATGTGTACTAAAGTTGAACCACCACCTGGGACTATTCCTTCTTCAACTGCTGCTTTTGTTGCATTAACAGCATCTTCTAATCGTAATTTACGATCTTTCATTTCTGTTTCTGTTGCAGCACCAACTTTTATCACAGCTACACCACCACTAAGTTTTGCTAAACGTTCTTGAAATTTTTCACGTTCATATGTAGAATCACTTGTTTCTAATTGACGTCGTAGTTGTTCACATCGAGCAAGTACTTTATCTTTGTTTGCGTCTGAGATAATAGTAGTAGATTCTTTTCCAATAATAACTCGTCTCGCCGTACCAAGAGTCTCCATTTCAATATTACTTAAACTTAATCCAGCGTCTTCAGTTACAACTTCACCCGCTGTTAAAATGGCTAAATCTTCTAACATAGCTTTTCGACGATCACCAAATCCTGGTGCACGAACAGCTACAACATTTAGGATACCTCTTAATTTATTAACAATAAGTGTCGCCAATGCTTCTTTTTCTACATTGTCGCTAATAATCAATAATGGCTGGTTTGTTTTTGATACTAATTCAAGAACTGGTAATAAATCTTCTTTAATAACTCGAATTTTTTTATCCGTAATCAATACAAGTGGATTTTCTAATATAACTTCCATTTTCTCTGTATTTGTTACAAAATACCCCGAAATGAAGCCACGATCAAATCCCATCCCTTCAGTAATTTCTAGTTCTGTACTGGTTGATTTACTTTCTTCTAGTGAGATTAAGCCTTCACGACCAACTTTATCAATTGCACTTGCAATTAATGAACCAACACTTGTATCGTTACCTGCTGATATCGTAGCAACTTTCGTAATATCATCGATGTTTTCGATTGGTCGTGCATATTCTGTAATTTTACGTACAACAAATTGAGTGGCTTTTTCAATCCCACGTTTCAGAACGATTGGGTTAGCTCCAGCTGCAACATTACGCATTCCTTGTTTGATAATAGCATATGCTAAAACAGTTGCAGTTGTTGTTCCATCCCCCGCAACATCATTCGTTTTTGAAGCGGCTTGTCGAATTAATGAAACACCGGTATTTTCAAGATTGTCCGAAAGATTAATTTCACGTGCAATTGTTACACCATCATTTACAATTTGTGGTGTTCCAAATTTCTTTTCTAATACAACATTTCGACCTTTAGGTCCAAGTGTTATTGATACGGCTTCAGCTAATGTATCCATGCCACGTTCAAGAGCTTTTCTTGCATCTTCTTGATATAAAATAATTTTTGATTTCATAAATTAAGCTAATATTAAATTAAAAGATATTAATTGCTCTTTTAGTAAGAAGTAGTAAAAATTAATTGGCTCAGGCTGGACTTGAACCTGCGACCTTGGGCTTATGAGTCCCCTGCTCTAACCAACTGAGCTACTGAGCCTTTGTACATTTTTATATTAGCAATAATTCTTATATTTTTGCAAGTATAATTATTTCGGAATTGCCTCTATGAAAGAAAACTGAAAAATTGTATAATAAGTTTTATAATTTCGAGGGTCACTAACTCAATGGTAGAGTACTCGGCTTTTAACCGAATAGTTCTGGGTTCGAGTCCCAGGTGACCCAGTTTTAATCTTGAATTTAATCTTTTCTCTTTAAGAGCCTTTTTTGATCAATTTGATTTTGTTTGATTATGGTATAATTTGTAACCAGCGTTACTATTATATTACCAAAAGGTTCCTCCGTCATAAATAATGAATTTGAAAACAAGCTAACTAGTATAAATAGTACAAACTTTATTTAACATAATTAATTAAAATTGAATTTATGTTACAAACATTTTTTCAAAATTCTGAACAACAAAACCTTACGAAATATCTCCAAACTGTTGAGCAGATAAACAATCTCGAAAGTAGATTTAGCAATTTGTCTGATGAACAGTTACACAATCAAACTTTTTTATTAAAAAGCGATTTACAAAATGACCAAAAGTCTAAAGATCAAATTCTTATTGAATCGTTTGCATTAGTTCGTGAAGCTACAGTTCGAGTCTTAGGTATCCGTCATTTTGATGTTCAGTTAATTGGGGGTCTTATTTTAAACGATGGTAAGATTGCTGAAATGAAAACAGGTGAAGGAAAAACACTTGTTGCATTACTCCCAACATTTTTCAATGCACTTTATGGTAAGGGTGTACACGTTATTACTGTTAACGATTATCTGGCCCGTCGAGATAGTGAATACGTAGGTCAAATCTACCAATTTTTAGGATTAAGTGTCGGTTTAATCCAAGAAAATATGGATTCGCAAGAACGAAAAGAAAATTATGCTTGTGATGTTGTTTATTTGACAAATAATGAATTGGGTTTTGATTATTTGCGTGATAATATGGCTTTCACGATTGATGAAATAGTTCAGCGATCATTTTTTTATTCTGTTGTCGATGAGGTTGATTCAATTTTAATTGATGAAGCTCGTACACCATTAATTATTTCTGGTCCAAGTGATACACTTACGCAAAAATATGTAACTACCACAAAATTGGTTAGTACAATGCGAAAGGATATCCATTATGCAGTCGATGAAAAAAATCAAAATGCGACCTTATTTGAAGAAGGATTATCGTTTTGTGAACGCGCATTAGGTACCAGTGATTTATATGATGTTAATGATCCGTGGATTCCATTTATTTTAAATTCAATTAAGGCAAAAGAATTATTTACAAAAAATACGCATTATATTATCAACGCCGACAATGAAATTATCATTGTCGACGAATTTACGGGTCGTACTATGATTGGTAGGCGTTGGAGTGATGGTTTACACCAAGCTGTAGAGGCAAAAGAAAATTTACCAATACAATCTGAAAGTCAAACTTTAGCTTCGATTACATATCAAAATTTATTTTTACTATATGATAAGTTGTCGGGAATGACAGGTACGGCAAAAACAGAAGAAGTTGAGTTTGAAAAAATTTACAATTTACAAGTAATTGGAGTACCAACTAATCGTCCAGTTAAACGCACAGACTTTCCCGATTTGATTTATAAAAACCAATATTTGAAATGGCAGGCAATTGCCAATGAATGTTTGGAAATGTACAATTTAGGACGGCCAGTTTTAGTCGGTACAACGACAATTGAAAAGTCAGAATTATTAGCTGCTTTACTTATGGAGTATCAACTACCTTACCGTCTTTTAAATGCTCGTCCCGAGAATATTGAAAGCGAGTCAGAAATAGTTGCACAAGCAGGTTGTAAAAATGCGATTACAATTGCTACGAATATGGCTGGACGTGGTACAGATATTATTCTTGGTGGTAATCCTAAGCTATTAACGCTTGCGTTATTTCAAAAATTTTTAAATTCACAAACATTAATTGTTTCTGATCAAACCAATAGTCTTGTTGAGCAAGAATTTGTTAAGTTGTCTGAATTATTCAAAAATATACCATTTCCGGAAACTGTTACCACGTATAATCAACTTTATGATTATTTACAAACGGATTCAGAATTAAATCAGGAACTATTGACATCGTTAAAATTACGTTATGAATCAATTTTTGAAATTAAAACAGAAATAGCAGCTTCTGATCGCGCTTATATTCAGAAATTTGGCGGTTTGCACGTGATTGGTACAGAACGACATGAATCAAGACGTATTGATAATCAATTGCGTGGTCGATCTGGTCGTCAAGGAGATCCTGGTTCTTCAAAATTTTTTTTAAGTCTTGAAGACAAATTACTTAGAATTTTTGGTGGTGATAAAATTGCTGGTTTAATGCAAAATATTGGGTTTGAGGAATCCGTTCCTCTTCAATCTTCATTTTTAAGTCAAACTTTAGATGATGCACAGAAAAAAGTTGAAACATATTATTTTGATATACGTAAAAAACTGTTCGAATATGACCAGGCTGTGAATACTCAACGTAATGGAATTTATGCTGAACGTCGACGTATTCTAGAAATTGAGAGTCTTCGCGATTGGATTATTGAATATGGAGAACGTAGCTTATACGATATAGTTTTGTATTTAGAAAAGTCACAAAATGAAGTTACTAATACTAATATTTTACAAAAAGTACGATATTTATTGGGCCTTCCATTTAATGTTTTACCAAAGGGACAAAATCAAGAAAATTTAATTTCATTTTTTCATCAGCAATTTCAGATTAGTTATGATTTAAGAGAGGCGGAAATGGAATTAATTGAACCCGGCTTAATTCGTGAATTAGAACAATCGTTTTTATTACAGCAAATTGATTTTGCTTGGAAGGAACACTTACAAAAAATTGCATTTTTACGAGATTCAGTTGGTTGGCGCGCTTATGGTCAAAAAGATCCGTTAACTGAGTACAAACAGGAAGCGTATAATTTCTTTGTTGCTATGATAACTCGAATTCGACACCGTGTTGTGTTTTTTGTTTTACGTGCAAATCCTGTTATCGAATTGTAATTAAATACACTCTAGTTTTGGCAGTCACTAAATAATAAAAAATTAATAAATTCAGCAAAAAGTCTCTCTGTATTGGAGGACTTTTTGCTGAACTTATTTAATTAATAAAAATTACTTTAGATTCCAAATTGGTTTCCACGTCTGTATTGTAGATATGCTGCTACAAAGAGACCTGCAATTGTTACCGGTACTAAACCCAATACGATTCCAGATAATAATACTTCTACCATAATTGTTATTTTATATTTAAGTTTTAATCTAATTCGTCAAATAAACTACTTTGACTGATATCGTCTGCTTCAATTGTTACTAAATCTGACTTTGTAAGAATTTTATCACCGGATGTGAACATTCGATTAGCATGTCTCATTCGTGCTTTGTCAATCGCATTACCCACTGTTCTTGCGTTTGCAAACAATGGTAATTGTGCTCGTTTTGCAACATATGTTAAAAGTACCCGTTCGGCTTCGTCGGTCATACGGTATTGCTGTTCTTCAAGCATTAACCTTGCAATTTGGAGTAATTCCTCAGGGGTATAATCAGGAAAATCAATATGATTTGCAACACGTGAAGACAATCCTGGATTTGATTCGTAAAAACTATCCATACGATCCTTATATCCAGCAAAAATTACAACTAAATCTTCACGTTGGTTTTCCATTACTTGTAGTAAGATTTCAATTGCTTCAGCTCCATAATCCCGTTCATTATCTGGCTTATATAAGTAATATGCTTCATCAATGAATAGAACGCCGCCCATCGCTTGTTTTAAAACCTCTTTTGTTTTTGGTGCTGTATGTCCAATATACTGACCTACTAAATCATCACGAGTTACCGTAATTAAATGTCCTTTACGTATATAACCAAGTTTATATAGAATATCGGCCATACGATTTGCTACCGCTGTTTTACCAGTTCCAGGAGCACCTGTAAATGACATATGTAAACCAACAGATGTTGCGTTTATTCCTAGACCTAGATTTTTTCGTAAACGTTGTACTAATAGTAATGCAGCAATTTCTTTAATACGTGCTTTTACAGGTGTTAAACCAACAAGATCTGTTTCTAATTGGTCAATAATACCTTGGATATCTGTTTTATTATATTCTTCTTGTAAATTAAGTGCCATAATAAGAAATTACTTAATCTCCACAGTTAATTATATGTTGGTAATTATAACATTTTTTTGGAATATAATTAAAAGTAGATATTTAACAGGGTATTAATTTATTTGGGATGAATTTTTATGAATATTCTTAAATCTCTAAAAAATATCTCTCACACCACCTATTAATTGTGTTCCAGATATCTCGAGATCATTTCTTAAATTTGGGTTAAGTTCAAATACTCCACAGTCACTACATAACTCGTCTACAAAACCAGAAAATCCTTTTGAAACTAAATTAGATTTAAATTTTTTCAACTTCTCAAAATCGAATTTTAGTTCATTAACTAGACTTTGAATTTCATTATTAAGTTTAAAGAATTGACTTATATATCGATCTTTTTGTTCTCATTTAAAATGATCCAAAAGACTTACTTCATACTTGATTAATTTTATATTACTTACGTTTTACATTTTGAAGTGTATGTTGTATTACCCGATTCTATTTATCCTTAAAAATTTGGGTAAATTCGGACACGACGTTCGGTTCCACTACCTACACTAATACTGTAGAGTTGGTAGTGTTTAATAAGTTCGTGTTGTAATTTACGAACTGAATTTGTTCGTGGTAGAAGATCAATTGTTTTATGGTTTGGAATAATAATTTCTTCAATTGCTAATCGAGTTTCTTCTAATGGTGCTAGTAATCCTTTATTTATAATACGTGATGTTTTACGAATGGTTTGTTTTTTAATTATTGGTACTATCGTAACTTTTTTAACTAATTGTCGTATTGCACTAGTCAGTTGCAATAAGCTGTTCCCTTGAATTGTATGGATAGTAATTTTACGAGAATGTGAAATATTTCTTAATCTTCGATTATTTTTAACAAGATTATCTAATGCTAAGATAGCATCTGAATATTGAATCTCTTTTGTTATAATGATTGGCAGACGTAAAGTTCGAATTAATGCTTTTAATTCATGATTATTTACTCCATATGTGTATAATAAAATATAGTTAGTATCTTTCCGTGTTTTCGCCGTTGTTTTATGGCCTTTTTTCAATTGCCAGTCATCCAAAAGATTAACTTTATTTAATAAAAAGCTCTTTTTTTGTTTTTTCGCCGGCAGTGCACGTTTGAAATTTGGCGTATTTGACTGATTGTCAAATTCTTTTGCGTTACAACTAATTTCACATTGAATATATGTATTTTGTTCTGTTAAAATTCTTCGTTTTTGTAGAGATGGGTTTTGACCACGAAGAAGTAAATCAACGGAATTTTCAATATTTTCATGGATAATCCATGTTTTTGGATCGTGTATTTCAACTGCAACTTCAAACGTTGGTGGAGCTTTCCGTTCTAAAATACTTTTTGCTGATCCACGTCGTTTCGCTTCTTCATCACCCAATGTAACGTATTGTATACCACCAATCAAATCTGTAATTGTTGGGTTTTTAATTAGATTTTCTAAAGCATTTCCGTGTGCAGTTCCAATCAGTTGGACCCCACGTTCAGCAATTGTTCTAGCTGCTGTTGCTTCTAGTTCAGTACCTATTTCATCAATTATGATTATTTCAGGCATATGGTTTTCAACAGCTTCAATCATTACTTCATGTTGATTTTGTGGACTAGAAACTTGCATGCGTCTTGCTTTTCCAATCGATGGGTGTGGTAAATCACCATCACCAGCAATTTCGTTGGATGTATCAATAATAATTACTCGTTTTTTCATTCCATCCGATAATACGCGTGCTATTTCTCGTATAGCAGTTGTTTTTCCTACACCTGGTTTACCCAACAGTAGAATTGATTTTTTACTTTCTAGTAAGTCGCGTATTACACTAACTGTACCAAAAACTGCACGTCCGATTCGACAAGTTAATCCAATTACGTTTCCTTGGCGGTTACGGAGTGAACTAATGCGATGTAACGTCTTTTCGATACCTGCACGATTATCTCCACTAAATTTACCTAACCGCTTTATAATGTGATCAAGATCTTGCCAAATGATAATCCGATATGATAAATATTCAGTACCACCAGCAAATCTCGCTTCAGGTCGTCGACCAATATCCAACACGACTTCGATTAAATGTTCTCGTTTAGGGTGAGTTTTTAAAGGTTTCTGTATAAAATCTGGAACTATTTCTAGTAATTGGTCTAAGTCATCTGCAAGTAACATTTTAACAGGCTCTCCTTCCTGAATTTAGTATATGTATGTTTTTTTAATAATAAAACATCAAACTCAATGATTAGTATGATGTTTTATTTAAAGACGTTAAATGTTCTTAAACAAATTTACGTAATAATAATCGTACAGAACCGTCTTGTGGATTTTTAACTTGTGCAAGCTGAAATCCTTCACGTTCGCTCATTTGCACAATGCAATTATATGCGTAACGTTGATTAACTTGATTTAAAAATTTATCAATCGAATAAGGTTGTGACCAAAACATTAAATCTGTTACTAATTCGTATTCACTTCCGTTCCATACGAATCCAATATCATGATTATTCGATTGTTTAATAACTAGTTCAGCATCATGAGTTTGATTATTATAGCCTCGTATTTTGTTACCTTCAAATTCAGTTTCTATTGCAAGATCATGAAGGCTCTTTTCTAGAATCTCTAAATTATAAAGCTTAGTTTTAATTTTAGTGAAGTGAGACATACTGTGTAAACTTCGTTAATTAATTTATTAATTAGGCTACTTATTGTACAAAGCAAATCAGTTTTTAATAATTGATTTGCCCCTAGTAAATTGTATATTACTATTTAATCAGATTATAGCATATACTTGGCTAAAATATTTTTATTTAAAAAAAATGGAATAAAGCGAAAACCATTGTTTGTAAAAATCTCCTTAACGCTCTTTATAGCTAGGGTAAGAATCTCGTCTATTTGGTGATCTGTTAATTTACTTACATCTAAACCAAGCTTTTCGCAAATCCGAACTACACCTAATCAAATGAAAAAAATTGTTGTAGAGATATTACGGTGGGGGCAATAATATTTAGGTATATTAAGTTAAGTGCAATGATTATTCCAAAACTTCTTAAAATGTTTTGAGTAGTTATTCTGTTATTCATAAATAAAATAATCGCGACATCTAAATTTTATATTCTAATAATTTATTAATATGTACTATTTTTGTCTTAACATTTAACTCTAAGCTTAAATAGCGGGAAACGGATTTGAACCATTGACCTTCGGGTTATGAGCCCGACGAGCTACCAAACTGCTCTATCCCGCGAATATTAACTACACACTATAGTAATTAAATTTAATCAAGTTGTCAATTGGTTAATAAATCTTATGAATATTGATTTTTGTAAAATATTTGTTTAAAATAATATTTGTATTCTTATTATTGATCATTAAACATGCGAAAAGAATTAGAATTATACGAAATATTATTTTTAATTTGTCCAAATTTAACAGAAAACGAAATCACTGACAAAATTGAATATTATCAAGATTTTTTAACCGGGAAAGGTAGTAAAGTAATGGTCCAAAACCAAGGACGTACTTGTAAATTAAGCTATCCAATTAAAAAATTTAAAACAGCAAATTTTATCCAAGTGGTATTTTTAGGAAATGGTCAGTTAATAAAAACATTAAATACTGTTATTAAGCGTGATGAATCCATCTTACGTCACATGACTACAAAATTAACTCAACCATTACTAAATTAATTGGGAATTATAAAATATTTACTTTAGTCAGTAAATAATTATTGCCAAAATTAAGATCTGGTTACTATTGTAACTAGGTTTTAATGGTGTTCAGATAAAATTCAGTTCGCTAAGATATTTAAATATCGTTTCAGTGGTCGATAACATCGTCTAGAATGTGAAATGGGTTTTAGAAGCTTAGATTTGTTTTTCAAATGTTTGGGTGAGTATAAACGTAAACACACCACTGTTAAAATGAGTTATGGGTGCGTATTAGTAGGTGACAACCCTAAAAATTTATAGCTATAAAACGCTAATCGTTGCTTATAATAACTTAAAGTGTCCGCGAATAATTAAAAAACTCAATGTTTGTCTTGGTGAAATATAAAATCATTTAAATAAAAAAACTAGGGAGACAATGTCTCCCTAGTTTCTTGGACTCTAAATAGTTAATTACGCTGCAACTGCAGGAGCAACTAGAGCTACTGGTAATGACTCACCAGCTGCTAAATCTAGAGGGAAGTTGTGAGCGTTACGCTCGTGCATTACTTCCATACCTAGGTTTGAACGGTTAAGGATATCCGCCCAAGTGTTGATTACACGACCTTGAGAATCAACTACAGACTGGTTGAAGTTGAAACCGTTTAGGTTGAATGCCATAGTAGCAACACCCATTGAAGTGAACCAGATACCAACTACAGGCCATGCACCTAGGAAGAAGTGAAGTGCACGTGAGTTGTTGAATGAAGCGTATTGGAAGATTAGACGACCAAAGTAACCGTGAGCTGCAACGATGTTGTAAGTCTCTTCTTCTTGACCGAACTTGTAACCGTAGTTAGCTGATTCGTTCTCAGTAGTCTCACGGATTAGAGATGAAGTTACTAGAGAACCGTGCATAGCTGAGAATAATGAACCACCGAATACACCAGCAACACCAAGCATGTGGAATGGGTGCATTAGGATGTTGTGCTCAGCTTGGAATACAAGCATGAAGTTGAAAGTACCAGAGATACCTAGAGGCATACCATCAGAGAATGAACCTTGACCGATTGGGTAGATGATGAATACTGCAGCTGCTGCAGCTACTGGAGCTGAGAAAGCAACACAGATCCATGGACGCATACCTAGACGGTATGAAAGTTCCCACTCACGACCGATGTAAGCACATACACCAATGAAGAAGTGCTGACATACAAGTTGGTAAGGACCACCGTTGTATAACCACTCATCAATTGAAGCTGCTTCCCAGATTGGGTAGAAGTGTACACCGATAGCGTTAGAGCTTGGTACTACTGCACCAGAGATGATGTTGTTTCCGTAAAGTAGAGAACCAGCAACTGGCTCACGGATACCATCGATATCTACTGGAGGTGCTGCGATAAAAGCAATAATGTAAACTGAAATAGCTGTAAGTAGAGTAGGGAACATTAGACAACCGAACCAACCAATGTATAGTCTGTTTTCAGTTGAAGTGATCCATGCACAGAATTGCTCCCAGAAGCTTGCGCTTGCGCGTCTTTCTAAAGTTGTAGTCATGATTTTGTATTTATAATTAATTTATTTTTGGTTTTTGAAACCTCCCAGGTATAAACCTGTTACTATTAATTATTGTTTCGAGAGTGAAGCCATAACATTTCAAAAATAATTTTTAACCCTTTTTTTTAATAGTACGATAACAATTTGAGTATTAGTTTCACTATTTGTACTTGATAATTTAACGTGGATTATTAAAAAAAGTAAAATTAATTCACAATAATTTTCAATTATTTACTAAAACATGTAGTTACTGATTAAATACATCACACCGTTTAATATTAAACGGTGCGGTATACCAATAAACTTCAACTTGAAATGCGAATTTTTTAGTTTTTTAATCCCTTTAACCTGGACTGCTATGCGTTATTTACAGACCTAGTCATGAAATAAAAGATCGATATTATCTTGATCTTGGTCGGATGTCTAATAAATTTGTTCGATCATTGTACGAACTTGGATAACCGACTAATAATCACCATTAAATCGATAATGATGACTTAATATATTTCTTAATGGTTCGGTTTATGTTTATACATATAGTTGTCGACCTAATCCAATAGCTAAAACAGCTGCAATTAGTGCTATACCTAATGCAAAAAAAATTTGAGAATCTGTGATCATAATTATATTAATTATTAATATTTCAAAACGTTTGTGAAACGAAAGATAACTGCGAACTTTGAGACTTAATAGTTTGATCGTAAGTTGTTAACTTCCAAGTTTAAATGCGTCTACTATTAGACCATATATTAAACCAATTTTGAAAAAATTTATAATATTTAATGACTCTATTATAGAGTATCTTTTTTTTAATTTCGTTTGTATTTTGAAATAGATATAATAAAAAACTTTGTTTAGAATTTCCAAACTTGAAACAATTAATGCTGCACCTACAATTGCCCACTCTTGAAATTCACCTAATGTTGTATCAAGAATGCTAGATAGCAAAAACCCACTTAAAAATCCAATTACATTTAAAATCATTTTTGTATGTTTCTTGTTTTTGAATATAAGTTAATAATTTTAGTAGGATTAATTTTAAGCACAGTCGAAAATTAATAAAAAGTTTATTTATTTTTATACTAAATGTTTCTGAATTAGTGAATATCATCTACAATATTGTGTTAGTAACATTAATATGTTTAATTTTTGTAGTTAGAGCGTATTTATGACTGATATATTAGATTTACAAATAGCGTCTCCAACGTTCGGTGGTAGTACTGGAGGTTGGTTACGAGCTGCGGAAACGGAAGAAAAATATGCTATTACTTGGACAAGTAAAAAAGAGCAAATTTTTGAGATGCCAACAAGCGGTTCTGCAATAATGCAAAAAGGAGAGAATCTTCTTTATCTTGCAAAAAAAGAACAGTGTTTAGCATTAGGCACTCAATTACGCACAGGCTTTAAAATCAACGATTATAAGATTTATCGTATTTTCCCTAATGGTGAGGTGCAGTATCTTCATCCGAAAGATGGTGTTTTCCCAGAGAAATTGAATGCCGGTCGAGTTGGGATAGGAAATGTTATGCATTCAATTGGTAAAAATGCTCAACCTGTTAATGTTAAATTTACAGGTAAAAATACCTTTGATGCGTAAAGTGATTTATTATTAATTTTATTTTAAATACGGTAAATCGTTTTTCTAAATAAGTGAAAAATCTACTATTAAATAGCTTATAATTAAGTTTAACGTTTATTAATAGGTTTTTCAAAAATTCGTTAGTAAAAAAATTAGAAATTTATATTATACATGCTGAAAAATAAATTTTTATTAGGAAGTGTCTTAGCCACTTTTATTTTTGGTACACATTTATCTTCTGCTAATGCGTTAGAATTGGATGAAGATACAAGAACAGTAACACTAGATGGTAAAGGAAACACTGTAGTAATTAGTGTAGAACAAGTTAAGCGAGGAAAGCGATTATTTAATAATGCTTGTGGAACGTGTCACGTTGGTGGTGTTACAAAAACTAATCCAAACGTTGGTTTAGATGTTGAATCACTTAGTTTAGCCACACCAGCTCGAGATAATGTTTCTAGCCTTGTAAATTATTTCAAGGATCCAATGAGCTATGATGGTACAGATTCAATTGCTGAACTTCATCCAAGTATTAAGAGTGCTGATATTTTTCCGAAAATGCGCTCACTAACAGATGAAGATTTATTTGCAGTTGCCGGTCACATTTTAATTCAGCCAAAAGTTGTTAATGAAAAATGGGGCGGAGGTAAAATTTACTACTAATTCTTTTTAGTAATAAAATAAGCTTCTCCAAAGATAAAATCTGGGATTTTTAATCGCAGTTTTACACCCTCAAGTTACGTCGTTTTAGAAATAAAATGGTAACTTGAGGGTAATCTGTTGAATATGTTTGCTATACAGTGTTATATACTAATTCTGGTATGATATATTTGTAAATTTATGCTAGGGGTAACCTAGACTAAACTATTACTCTTCAATACAATAAACTACGTCTAAAAAAAACTGCTTCACTATGTTACGAGTTAAAACAAAAATTATGAAAAAAAGATTTGAGATGCTACTTAAAATATAAAAACTGGGCCGAGTTGGATTTGAACCAACGTAAGCTATGCTAGCGGATTTACAATCCGCCCCCATTAACCACTCGGGCATCGACCCATTAATAGATATAATAAACAATAACATAATTTATACCAACTATGCAATTCGGTTTTTAGTTTCTCTAAAAATTATTTATGAATAAGTTAAATTTTTAATTTAAGAATAACAATCTAATTTATTTATTATAAGCTTTCTCTAAATAAACTTTTTTAAAAAATTAAATCATTAAAAATGCAATTCTTAAAATAAGAAGAGTCAAAAACTATACCAGTCAAGTTGATTTTTTCAAAGCTATAATTTACAAATTTTTTTGGGGATACGGAACCAACTTCCATAAAAGGTTGTAAATCAGTTTTGTTATAGAAACTTTTGATAGAGAATGTTAGTACTTTAAAATAATAACAGCAACTAAATTTTTGACGGATTATTACATTTAAACCTGTATTCTTGTAAATTAATAATCCGAATACCGGGGAACAAGCCCCGGAATCGAATTACTTACCAACTGAGAAGTCGGCTTCTATTGGTTCACTACTATCTGAGCCACTAGTGTCGGAATCATCTGTATCTACTTGACTATAAACTTTTTGACCAATTTCCATCATGGCCGTTTTCACTTCTTCAGTTAATGATTTCATTGAATTTATATCGTCGGCTTGGATTGCCGTCTCTAATTTAGTAATCAAATCATCAATTTTTTCTTTTTCAGTCGGTTCAATCTTTGAACCTAATTCGTCTAGTTGTTTTTTCGTTTGATAACATACCGAATCTGCTTGGTTTTTTATTTCAATTTGACTCGATTTTTCTTTATCAGCTGCCGCATTTACTTCAGCTTCATTTACCATACGTTCAACATCTTCTTTTGGTAGAGTTGATGCTCCAGTTATAGTAATTGATTGTTGTTTATTTGTAGCTTTATCTTTTGCAGTTACAGATAAAATACCGTTAGCGTCAATATCAAAAGTAACTTCGATTTGTGGTACTCCACGCGCTGCTGGTGCAATTCCATCTAAACGGAATGTTCCAAGACTTTTATTGTCCTTAGCTAATTCACGTTCACCTTGTAAAACGTGAATTTCAACGTTTGGCTGGTTATCGACTGCAGTTGAAAATGTTTCAGATTTTTTAGTAGGTATAATTGTATTTCGTGGTGTAATTTTTGTTGTTATACCACCTAACGTTTCAACCCCTAATGATAATGGCGTAACATCTAATAATAAAATATCTTTAACTTCACCTCCTAATACCCCTGCTTGGACTGCTGCCCCTACAGCTACAACCTCGTCTGGGTTTACCGTTTGATTTGGATCTTTACCAAGTAATTTTTTAACTAATTCTTGTACTGCTGGAATTCGAGTAGATCCGCCAACTAAAACATTTTGGTCAATTGCGTCCGTTGTTAATTCGGCATCTTTTAATGCGTTTTTAATTGGTGTTTCACAACGGGTAATTAAATCGGCACATAGTTCTTCAAATTTTGCTCGAGTTAATTCTTTTTCTAAATGTTTTGGTCCTTCCGGCGTAACAGAAATAAATGGTAAATTAATAGACGCTTGGCTTAAATTTGATAGTTCAATTTTTGCTTTTTCAGCAGCTTCTGTCAATCTTTGTAGGGCTTGATTATCTTGTGTTAAATCGATACCTTCAACATCTTTGAATTCTTGAACTAACCATTGAACAATTTTTTCATCAAAATCATCTCCTCCTAAGTGTGTATCACCTGAAGTCGCTAATACTTCAAATACTCCATCACCAACTTCAAGAATTGAAACATCGAATGTACCGCCTCCTAAATCAAAAACAAGGATTGTTTCATTGTCTTTTTTATCTAAACCATAGGATAGTGAAGCAGCTGTTGGCTCGTTAATAATTCGTAGAACTTCTAAACCAGCAATTCGACCTGCATCTTTTGTCGCTTGACGTTGTGAATCATTAAAGTAAGCAGGTACTGTGATTACAGCTTGTTGTACTGTCTCACCCAAGTACTTTGTTGCATCTTCAGCTAATTTACGAAGTACCTGTGCTGAGATTTCTTCGGCTGCAAATTGTTTATTTAGTGCTGGACAATCAAGTTTAATAATATCTTCTGTTTGAATAACTTTATATGAAACTTGTCGTAGTTCTTCAGTAACTTCACTCGTTTTACGTCCAATAAATCGTTTAATTGAATAAAAGGTATTTTCAGGATTAATTACTGCTTGTCGTTTCGCAATTTGTCCAACTAATAAATCACCTTTTTTTGTATATGCAACTACAGATGGTGTTGTGCGTTGTCCTTCTGTATTAGTAATGACTTCAGGCTTTCCACCTTCCATAACGGCAACAACTGAATTTGTTGTTCCAAGATCAATTCCAATAACTTTTGCCATTCGTATTCGCTATTTTTTGATATATATAAACAAATTATAATTTTTTTTATAATTTAAAAGAAGAGGTATTTACCCCCCCCTCCTGCCATTTTTTCATCTTATATTTCCAATTTTATGGCACCAGTAACTGCAACAATTGAAATCACAACAGACAGACCTAAAATATTGTCAAAAAAAACTAGATAATTGAATTCTACAAAATACATTTTAAAGTCTAGAGAAAAATGGTCTTTTAGTAAAAATAGACATATTTCAACTTATGTTGTGCCTTTAATATCGGCGACAAGGGGTTTACGGATTTTTACACAGCATTAAATATTAATTATCTAGAATTATTGAAACTGGACAAATTGTTTAAATTTAAACTATAATACTGTTGTTTCGACCAATTTGTGTCGAACTAAAAAAATTCAATTTGATTTGAATTTTGTATAGTTTAATTAGATAAGTAAAATTTAGTATGTCGATTGGCTTATTTGGTAGAAAACTTGGAATGACACAAATTTTTTCTGATGAAGGTGTAGCTCTTCCTGTTACATTCATTAAAGCTGAAAATTGTCAGGTGAGTCAGATAAAAACTGTTGATACAGATGGTTATAATGCTGTTCAAGTTTCGTATGTTCAACAACCGTTACATAAATTAACGAAGCCACAGGCTGGCCATTTGAAAAAATCGGGTACAAATGGATTTAAATATTCGGGTGAGTTTCAGACATCAGATCCTGATGGTTACAAATTAGGTCAGTTAGTTAGTGTAAACGCATTTCACTCTGGTCAAAAAGTTGATATAACAGGTCGTAGTATTGGTAAAGGTTTTGCAGGTAACCAAAAACGTCACAATTTTAGCCGTGGTCCAATGACTCACGGATCAAAAAACCATCGTTTACCTGGTTCAATTGGTGCTGGTAGTACTCCAGGTCGTGTATACCCCGGAAAGAAAATGGCCGGTCAACTAGGTAATAAAACTATCACTATTAAAAACAGTGAAATTTTATTTGTCAGTGAATCGGAAAATATTCTTATTGTAAAAGGTGCATTACCTGGTAAAAAAGAAAATATATTAAAAATATCGCCTATTGAATAGGACTTTTATTACACATTTACATATATTAATATATGACTGTAAACCAAAATCCAGTTATTTCGTTAGTAAAACACCCGATTATAACTGAAAAAACTATTCAACTTTTGCAAAGTAATCAATATAGCTTTGCAGTTGATAAAAAAGCAAATAAAGTTTCAATTAAAGCTGCAATTGAAGAATTGTTTGATGTTAAGGTATTAGCTGTTAATACTTCCTTACGACCGCTAAAACGTCGTCGAGTTGGAAAGTTTATTGGTAAAAAAGCCCAACATAAACGAGCAATTGTTACACTTGCACCTGAAAATTCAATTACATTTTTTGAAGAAAATTAGAAACTAGGTGTATATTTAAAAGTTTTAATCGTTTATCTACATACATACAATTTATATGGCAATTCGTTTGTATCGGGCATATAGCCCAGGCACACGTTCTCGTTCTAGTTTATTTTTTGATGAAATAACAACAAATAAACCGCAAAAAGGGTTAACTTTCGGTAAAAAAGCTTGTAGTGGACGAAATAATCGTGGCGTAATTACACTTGGAAATCGTGGCGGTAGCCATAAAAGAAAATATCGAGTTATTCACTTTAATCGAAAAGACTCAAATTCTGATTCTGAAGTTATTACTGCTAAAGTTGCGAGTATTGAATATGATCCAAATCGTAATGCTCGTATTGCACTTTTATATTATCCCGACGGTACAAAGAAGTACATTTTGTGTCCACGTTCACTAAAAGTGGGTATGAGTGTTTCGTCTGGTAGTAACTCTCCGATTGAAATTGGTAATGCTATGCCACTTTCAGCAATGCCGTTAGGTAGTATCGTTCATAATGTTGAATTAACATTAGGAAAAGGTGGGCAAATTGCTCGAGCTGCTGGTACATATGCACAATTGATCGCAAAAGAAGGTGAATTTGTTACGTTAAAATTGCCTTCATCTGAAATACGTCTGGTTCATAAGCGTTGTTATGCAACTCTAGGGCAGGTTGGAAATATTGAATTTGCAAATGTTCGTTTAGGTAAAGCCGGTCGAAATCGTTGGTTAGGTCGACGACCACACGTTCGTGGTGTTGTTAAAAACCCGATTGATCACCCACATGGTGGTGGAGAAGGGCGTTCTCCTATTGGACGTGCTCGCCCAGTCAATCCTTGGGGAAAACCTGCTCTTGGTGTCAAAACACGTAAACCAACTAAGGCAAGTAGTAAATATATACTTCGTTCGGGTCGTTAAATTAAATCTACCGTTAAAACGAAATTAAAAATAATTATTCGAATGACACGTTCTTTAAAGAAAGGGCCTTTCGTGGCTTCTTATGTTATGGAGAAAGTTGAAGCAATGAATGCATCTAATAAAAAAGATACGATTCAGACTTGGTCACGTGCTTCTACTATTCTTCCGAATATGATTGGGCATACGTTTGCTGTTTATAATGGTAGACAACATGTTCCCGTTTTTGTTACTGATCAAATGGTTGGTCATAAATTAGGTGAATTTTCACCAACCCGAACATTCCGTTCACATATTAAGAAGGATAAAAAATCCAAGCGTTAGGCTTACATAATTTAATTTTATGGTTACAAATTCTTTGCAAAATAATGAAGCTCGAGCTGTTTCTAAATATATTCGTATGTCTCCAAGTAAGGTGCGACGAGTTCTTAGACAAATACAAGGTAAAAGTTACAAGGATGCACTTGTACTTTTAGAATTCATGCCATATGCGTCATGTGAACCTGTTATTAAGGTATTACGTTCGGCGGCAGCGAATGCTCAAAATAATATGAATCTTACGGAAACGGACCTTTTTGTGAAATCAGCGTTTGCTAATCAAGGTCCAGTAATGAAACGTTTCCGTCCACGTGCTCAAGGTAGGGCATATAGGATTTTAAAAGCTACTTCACATATCACGATTATCGTAGCTTCTTAGTACATCAAAATAAAATACAATTTTTAAATAAAACTATTTTTGTGGGACAAAAAACACATCCAACAGGTTTTCGAATTGGTATTAACAAACCATATCATTCAACATGGTTTGCTAATTATGGAGTATATAGTAACGTCTTACAAGAAGATTATAAGATTCGCCAATTCTTTGAAAAAGAATGGGCTACAGTTTATAGTAAGGCTGGCATTGTTAAATTAGAAATTAAACGGAAAGTTAATCAAATTGAGTTATTAGTTCATGCAGCTCGTCCAAAACTAATTTCGACAAATTCTGAAGATTTTCTTTCAATTAGTAACATCATTTTAAAGCTGAAGAATGAGCTTAATGAATTTAAGAAAATTCGTGTTAAGGTGATTCAAATTGCGAAAAGTGAAAATGAAAGCTTATTAGTTGCTAGATCATTAGCCGATCAATTAGAAAAACGAGTGGCTTTTCGAAAAGCAATGCGTCAAACTGCACAACGTCTTCAAAAAAGTGGAGTTAAAGGGTTTAAGATCCAAGTTTCAGGCCGTTTAAATGGGGCTGAAATTGCTCGAGCTGAATGGGTACGTGAAGGTCGTGTCCCACTTCAAACAATTAGAGCCGATATTAGTTATGCAACTTATCAAGCTTTAACTACTTATGGAATTTTAGGAATCAAGGTTTGGATCTTTGATAAGGAACTTATCCATAGTTAACTCTTTAAAAATTTATAAAAAAATATAGTCATGCTACTTCCTAAAAGAACCAAGTTTCGTAAATTACATCGCGGAAGATTAAAAGGAATTGCAACAAAGTCTAATACTGTTGTTTTTGGTGACTTTGGGATTCAAGCGTTAGAACCTATTTGGCTAACATCACGACAAATTGAAGCAACGCGACGAAGTATTACGAGATATGTTCGTCGTTCTGGAAAAATTTGGATTCGAGTTTTTCCAGATAAACCAATTACGGAACGTGCAGCTGAGTCAAGAATGGGTTCAGGAAAAGGTACGCCGGCTTATTGGGTTGCTGTTATTAAGCCTGGTAATATTTTGTTTGAAATTACTGGCCTTGAAAAAGATACTGCGTATAAAGTTCTTAAAACTGCTTCACATAAGTTACCTATTAAGACAAAAATTGTTACACGTGCGGAACTAAATATTCCTTGTTAATTTAGTTTTATAGAATAGATATTTTTAAGAATGGTTGTAAAAGAAAAAATAGGAATTGTTGTTAGTGATAAGATGATTGATACGCGTATTGTTGCCGTAAGTGATCGGATTATTCATAAACAATATTCAAAAGTTGTTACGCGTACTAAACGTTACGCTGTTCATGATTCGGAATTTAATGCCAAACTAGGCGATAAAGTTCGAATTACGCAAACTGTTCCAATTAGTAAAACTAAAACTTGGGCAATTGCAAGTATTTTGAGAAAATCTTCAACTTAAACTTTATAGATGATACAACCACAAACGTGTTTAAAAGTTGCCGATAACAGTGGGGCAAAAAAGTTAATGTGTATTCGAATTCTTGGTAGTAATCGACGTTACGGTTTTGTTGGTGACGTTATTATTGGTGTTGTAAAGGATGCGACTCCAAACCTTACAGTAAAGCGTTCTGATATTGTACGAGCTGTTATTGTGAGAACTAAACATTCTATTACTAGAAAAGATGGTACGCGATTACGTTTTGATGAGAATGCTTCTGTAATTATTAATAAAGAAAATAATCCTCGTGGAACTCGGGTATTTGGTTCAATTGCTCGTGAACTTAAAGAAAAAGGTTTTACAAAGATTGTTTCATTAGCACCTGAAGTATTGTAGGGTTATTTTACAAAGTTTCGCCTTATACAATTACTGTAAAAAATAATCGGATGAGAAAAGATTTAAAAAGTTTTTATAAAACAACGATTGTGCCTTCATTGATAAATGAATTTGGGTACAAAAACATTGAGCAAGTTCCAAAAATATCATCGATTTCAATTAATCGTGGTTTTGGTGAAGCAGCAAAAAATTCGAAAGAACTTGATGTTTGTGTAAAAGAATTAACGGTTGTTACTGGTCAACAACCTGTAATTAATACAGCGCGAAAATCGGTTGCAGGTTTTAAAATACGAGATGGTATGCCAATTGGTTTATCGGTTACATTACGTAATGAGCGTATGTACGATTTTCTTGCACGTCTAATTCATATTGTTTTACCTCGAATTCGAGATTTTCGCGGTATAAGCCCAACTGGTTTTGATGGTCGTGGTAATTATAGTTTAGGATTAAAAGATCAACTTATTTTTCCTGAAATTGCTTATGACGATGTAAACGAGCTTCGTGGATTTGATATAACGATTGTGACAACTGCTGCAACAGATGAAGAAGCATTATCTCTGTTAAAAGGGATTGGTATGCCACTAGCTGCTTCTTAAATTTTAAATTAATAAAGACAAGTGCATGACTAATGATACTATAGCTGATATGTTAACCCGCATTCGAAATGCAAATTTAGCAAATCACCAAATTGTACAAATTCCTTCTACGAAAGTTACAAAGGCAATCGCAAATGTATTATTTAACGAAGGTTTAATTGATTCATTTGAAGAATTAAGTAATGGATTAAGAGGGTCACTTTTGCTTTCTCTTAAATATAGTGGTATTGATAAAAAACCTGTTATTGAAAAAATTCAACGTGTTAGTAAGCCCGGGTTGCGGGTTTACAGTAATAGTAAAAAAATGCCACGCGTTTTAGGTGGATTTGGTATTGCTATTGTTTCAACATCTCGTGGTTTAATGACTGACCGTCAAGCACGTAGTGAAGGTATCGGTGGCGAAATTTTATGTTATATTTGGTAAATTCAAAATAAGTTATGTCGCGTATAGGTAAACAATTTATTGCTGTACCAGCAAAGGTTACAGTAAAACTTGAAAGGCAAAAAATTTCTGTTGATGGACCAAAAGGAAATCTATCTCGAATCTTACCTTCGGTTATTTGTTGTACATTTGATGAAAAAGAAAATAGTCTTCTTTTAGAAAAAGCTCAGGATACTCGATTAGCACAAGCATTATACGGGTTATCGCGTACGTTGGTTTCAAACATGGTAGTTGGTGTTTCGGACGGTTTTTCTAAAAAATTACAAATTACTGGGGTTGGTTATCGTGCACAACTTGATGGCCAAGATTTAGTTTTAAACATGGGTTATAGTCATCCAGTTCGTATGGTTGCACCTCCTAGAATATCAGTGAGTTTAGAAGGTCAAACAACTATAATTGTGTCTGGTATTGAGCGAGATGTTGTAGGTGAGTTTGCTGCTAAAATACGATCTGTTCGACCGCCTGAACCTTATAAAGGTAAAGGTATTGCTTATGAAGGTGAAATAATACGTCGTAAAGCAGGTAAAACTGGTAAATAAAACTAAAACTGTTTAATTCATGAAATTAATGAACTTTCATAATTAATTAATAAAATATGGTAAATTCCAAAAATTCAAATAAATCACAATCTTCTAAAACGGATTGGCAAGAACGAGTTGTTGCGATTCAGCGTGTAACGAAAGTAGTTAAGGGTGGTAAAAAGATGAGTTTTCGTGCTGTTATCGTAGTTGGTAATGAACAAGGTAAAGTTGGGGTTGGAGTAGGTAAGGCAAGTGATGTTATTACAGCGGTGAAAAAAGGAGTAACTGATGGAAAAAAACATGTTATTGATGTTCCATTAACTAGCGCTAATTCAATTCCACATGCAACAACTGGACGTTTTGGTGCTGCAAAGCTTATTTTACGTCCATCAGCTGCTGGTTGTGGTGTAATTGCTGGTGGATCTACTCGAACTGTTTTGGAACTCGCAGGTGTAAAAAATATATTATCAAAGCAGCTGGGTTCAAATAATTTATTAAATAATGCACGTGCAACAATTGAAGGTTTAAGTTCACTTCGTTCATATAATGTTTAATTCATATTAGCAAATTTAAGTTTTAGTGGAACAAACAGAAACAATCGCTCTTTTAAAAGCAAAAGTTACTAAAATTTTGTTTCTTTTACTTCTTGTCCGTCTAGGACTGTATATCCCGGTTCCGAATGTTGATTTAGATATTTTTTCACAAAATCAAAATCTTAACCCTATTTTTAATTTTGCAAAATCAGTTACTGGAAGTTCATTTTTAGGTATTGGGGCTTTGGGTATTCTTCCATATATCAATGCTTCTATTATTATTCAATTATTGCTGCCAGTAATACCAAAGTTAGAGCAATTACAAAAAGAAGAAGGCGAGTTTGGTCGTCAAAAAATAACTCGTTATACCCGCTATATTGCTTTTATCTGGGCACTTCTTTTAAGTCTTGGGATTACAATTTTTTTAGTAAAACCTGTTGTATTTGATTGGAGTATTAAATTAGCCTTAGAAATAGTTTTAGCTCTTACTACTGGTTCAATGCTTTCGATGTGGTTTGCTGAGTTAATTACGGAGGAAGGTTTGGGTAATGGTTCATCTATGTTGATATTTATAAATATAGTTGGAAGTATACCTAATAGTTTTTCTGATCTTAATAAGATATTATTAAATAATTCTTCTTATTTTGATAATATTAAAACTATTGGCCAAGGTTTAATTTTTTATATTTTTGTTGTTGCAATAATTATTCTTTTTCAAGATTCCTACAAAAAGGTGGATATTGTTTCAGCAAAGCAATTAAATATGAATTATAGCGGTCAAGCTCAGCAATTATCTGAGTTTAAAAATAGTTATATTCCACTCAAAGTTAATCAAGGTGGCATAATGCCTTTAGTTTTTAGTTCAACTATTGCGGTATTTTTAACTTATCCGATACAATTTTTAGTAACTTCGGAATTTGGGAGTAATTTTGCATTTTTAAAAACTTTTTCAAGTTTTTATTCGGTTACCCTAAATATTGTTCTTGTTGTTTTTTTTAGTTGCTTTTATGCAACTTTGGTTTTAAAACCAGACGATATTTCCCAAAATCTGGCAAAAATGACCTACAGTATACCGGGGGTTCGTCAAGGTAAAGAGACTACCAAATATTTGGAAAAAACTGTTGCACGCTTAGCTGTTATCGGTGGACTCTTTTTAGCGTTTTTAGCATTTTTTCCATTATTAATAGGTAATTTTTTTCAGATTAACCTTTTTAAAAATGTTACTTCCTTATTAATTTTAATTGGTGTTATTACTGATGTTACTTCACAAATTCGTGGCTACCTTGTGGCGCGTAAGTATGAAGGTTTTAGACAATAGTTAGATAGACTTTTTATATTAATTGTTTTAGCATTATTTATAGAATGTTTTTACATTTTAGAACTAGATTTTAACAAAATATTTCAGTACAACAATTTATTTATGAAAGTTGTCAGCTCTATAGGAAATTTAAAAAATCGATCAAAAGATTGTCAAGTTGTTAAACGTCGTGGTCGTATTTATTTAATTTGTAAAAGTGACCCACGTCTTAAAGTTAGACAAGGTCGAGCAAAAATGAAAAGAAAATAATTGAAAAAACTATTGGATGGTACGTATTTCAGGAGTAGATCTTCCGCGTAATAAGCGGATTGAAATTGGTTTAACTTACATTTTTGGCATTGGACTTACAAGTGCAAAGCAAATTTTAGATTCGACAGGTATTTCGCCCGATACTAGCTGCATGAGTTTAACAGATGAAGAAATTAACGCATTACGAACACTTATTGATGAGCAATATCAGACTGAGGGTGATTTACGACGTGTTTATTCATTAAATATTAAACGTCTAACAGATATTGGTTCAGCTCATGGTCGTCGTCATCGTGTTGGGTTACCTGTTCGAGGACAACGAACTCGAACAAATGCTCGTACTCGTAAGGGTAAAATTAAAACCGTAGCGGCAAAGAAAAAAGCTAGATAAATATTCTACAACTTATTATTAATTTTTATGGTAAAACAGATTAAACGATTTAGCAGTAAAAAATCGAAGAAAGCACCGATTTTTGGGGTTGCGCATGTTAAATCAACATTCAATAATACAATTGTTAATATTACCGATAAACAAGGCAATACACTTTTTTGGGCTTCTGCAGGTGGAAGTGGTTTTAAAGGTGCAAAAAAAGGAACACCGTTTGCGGCACAGTCAGCTGCTGAAAAAGCAGGTTCGTTAGCCTATGAACAAGGCATGCGCCAGACTGAGGTTATTGTAAGTGGACCAGGTAGTGGCCGTGAAACGGCAATTCGAGCACTTCAGGGTTGTGGATTAGAAATTTTATTAATTAAAGATATTACACCAGTACCTCATAACGGATGTCGTCCGCCTAAGAAACGACGCGTTTAAAGGTTTTTATAAAACTATTTTTTACCGTTAGTGTAACATTCATTCCCAAACGTATGTTTCAGATACAGTGCTTAAATTCAAAAGTTGAAAATTCGGTTAATAGTATTGCAAAGTTTTGTATTGAACCTTTAAAGAAAGGTCAAGGTATTACAATTGGTAATGCATTAAGGAGAGTTTTACTTTCAGATCTTCCAGGTTTAGCTATTGTAGGTGTTAGAATTAATGATGTTAGTCATGAATTTTCTACAATTCCAGGTTTAAAGGAAGATATCATTGAAGTTTTATTAAATTTAAAACAAATTATTTTAAAAGGTGGTTTTGTTGGTGAACCCGTTATAGCAAGACTTTCATTTCAAGGACCGGGTATTATTACTGCTCAAGATATTGATTTACCTAGTGAAATTTCTTTAGTTGAGCCAAGTCAATACATCGCTAGCTTAACTAGTCGGACTAATTTTGAAATGGAACTTTTAATTGAATCAGGTCATGGTTATTCTGTGAGTGAACAGTTTATTAACCGTCTTCCACAAGGCTTTTTGGCATTAGATGCTATTTTTATGCCAGTCCGTAAAGTAAATTTTTTTGTTGAAACGTCGCGAAGTACTTCCTTTGCTATAACAGAAAGTTTAATTTTAGAAGTTGCTACAAACGGTAGCATTGACCCTGTTGATGCAATCACTCAAGCTGCATTAATATTAGAAACAATTTTTCGATCTTTTAAAGTTAATGAAGATATAACTTTTGAACCTCTTCTTGTACATGATGACTCAAAAGAACAAAACGAGTTTGATAATATTATGGTCGAAGAGCTTGAATTATCAGTGCGAGCATATAATTGTTTAAAACGAGCTAATGTAAATAATTTACGGGATTTATTGAAATATTCACAAGAAGAACTGTTAGAATTTAAAAACTTTGGTCAGAAATCTTCTGATGAAGTTTGTGAAAGTTTACAACATCGATTTGGAATTACATTACCAAAGATACGAAATTAACTTTCAGTATAAAAACAACGATTGCTATGAGGCAAGATTACTTTGATTTAATTCACAATTTATAAAATCTTTGAACTTGAAACGATAGTATTAGAAAATATTTAACTATTTAATGTAACGAAAGAACAACAATATTATGTCTTTCACTAATTTAGAGACGCAACCAGTTTTTTTTGGAATTGGTCGTAGAAAAACATCAGTAGCAAAAGTTACTCTAATTCCCGGTAATGGTTCGCTAGTTGTGAATCATAAGCCTGGCGACTTATATTTACATTATAATTCGCAATATATTAGTTCAGCTAAAGCCCCTTTAACCACTTTAGGTCTTGAAAATTCGTATGATATTTATGTCAATACTCATGGTGGTGGTTTAAAGGGTCAAGCTGATGCTATTAAGCTTGGTCTAGCTCGTGCCCTTTGTTATATATCCAATGACAATCGAAGCCAGTTAAAAATGGAAGGTTTTCTTATCCGTGATGCACGTGCTAAAGAAAGAAAAAAATATGGTTTACGAAAGGCTCGTAAAGCGCCTCAGTATTCAAAACGTTAATTTAAGTAAAAGTTATTTTAATTTATGCCGAAGCCGTCAATTCATCCTGAATATTATCCAAACGCAAAGGTATATTGTGATGGTCAACTTGTTATGAAGGTTGGCTCAACAAAACCGTTATTAAAAGTAGATATCTGGTCAGGTACGCACCCATTTTATACAGGGTCACAGAAACTTATTGATACAGAAGGCCGTGTAGAACGTTTCATGCGTAAGTATGGAATTGATGATCAAATTACATAAAAAAATTATGCCAACGATACAACAGTTAGTTAGATTTGAACGTTTAACTAATAAAAAAACAAGTAAGTCACCAGCTTTAAAAATGTGTCCACAAAGACGTGGTGTTTGTACAAGGGTTTATACGACAACGCCAAAAAAGCCTAATTCGGCATTACGAAAAGTTGCTCGTGTACGATTAACGTCTGGATTTGAAGTTACTGCTTATATTCCAGGCATTGGTCATAATATTCAAGAGCATTCAGTTGTTTTAATTCGAGGTGGCCGTGTTAAAGATTTACCCGGTTGTCGATATCACGTTATTCGTGGAACTTTAGATGCTGGAGGTGTTAAAGATCGTCGAAACGGTCGTTCTAAATATGGTGGAAAAAAACCAAAAGGATAAAATATAAAATACTTTAATCAATTTAGCTTATGTCACGACGAAATAGGGCCAAAAGAACTTTAGTACAGCCTGATGCGATATATAGTAGCCGTTTAGTAAGTTTATTAATTGCTCGTATATTACAATCTGGTAAAAAATCAATTGCTCAAAAAATTGTTTATTCAGCACTAGAGATTATTACTGAAAAAACAGAAGAAAATCCAATTGTAGTTTTGGAAAAGGCAGTAAAAAATGTAACACCACAGGTTGAAGTGAAAGCAAGACGAGTTGGTGGTTCAACATACCAAGTACCGATTGAAATTCGTGCTTATAGAGGAACAAACGTTTCGTTACGTTGGATTAATGAAGCTGCGAAATTGCGCTCTGGAAAAACCATGGCATCTAAATTAGCAAACGAATTAATTGACGCATCAAAAGAGAGCGGTAATGCAATAAAAAAACGTGAACAAACTCACCGAATGGCTGAAGCAAACAAGGCTTTTGCTCATTTTCGATATTAGAGTATGTTTCATTAGTTTCGCCAAAAGTATAATAGCATAATAACTTTTATAATTAGATATTTAAAATGGCAAGAGAAAAATTTGAACGTGTAAAACCACATGTAAACATTGGTACAATTGGACATGTAGATCATGGAAAGACAACTTTAACAGCTGCAATTTCAGCAACACTAGCTATTAATAGTTCTAAAATAGCAAAAAAGTTTGATGAAATTGATTCAGCTCCAGAAGAAAAAGCGCGTGGTATTACTATTAATACAGCTCACGTTGAATATGAAACAGAAAAGCGTCACTACGCACACGTAGATTGTCCAGGTCACGCAGATTATGTTAAGAATATGATTACAGGTGCAGCACAAATGGATGGCGCGATTCTTGTTGTTTCAGCTGCTGATGGACCAATGCCACAAACACGTGAGCATATTCTACTTGCTAAACAAGTAGGTGTACCACATCTTGTTATTTTCTTAAATAAAGCCGATCAAGTTGATGATGAGGAGTTATTAGAATTAGTTGAACTTGAAGTACAAGAACTTTTAGAAAACTATGATTTCCCAGGAGATGAAATTCCTTTTGTTGCTGGTTCAGCACTAATGGCTTTACAAGCATTAGAAGGTGGTCAGAAAGCACGTGGTGAAGATAAATGGGTAGATTTAATTTTTAAACTGATGGATTCGGTTGATGACTATGTTCCAACACCAGAACGTGACACAGAGAAAACGTTCCTTATGGCAATTGAAGATGTTTTCTCAATTACTGGTCGTGGAACAGTAACAACTGGTCGTATTGAACGTGGTGTGGTTAAGGTTGGTGAAACGGTTGAGATTGTTGGTTTAAAAGATACACAAACTACAACAGTAACGGGTATTGAAATGTTCCAAAAAACATTAGACGAAGGGATGGCTGGTGATAATGTTGGTATTCTAATTCGTGGTATCCAAAAGACTGATGTTGAGCGTGGTATGGTAATGTCTCAACCAGGAACTATTAGTCCACATAAGAAATTTGATGCTGAAGTTTATATTTTAAACAAGGATGAAGGTGGTCGTCATACTCCATTTTTTACTGGATATCGACCACAGTTCTACGTTCGTACGACTGATGTAACAGGTACAATCCTTCAATTTACAGGTGATGATGGTAGTGTTGCTGAAATGGTTATGCCAGGTGATCGAATTAAAATGACTGCAGAATTAATCAATCCAATTGCAATTGAACAAGGAATGCGTTTTGCAATTCGTGAAGGTGGCCGAACTGTAGGTGCTGGTGTTGTTTCAAAAATTTTAGAATAAAATTCGTAACATGAGTTTATTAAATTTAAAGCCAAAAAAACTACGAATAGCATTAAAAGCATATGAACCGTCTTTACTTGATGATTCATGTCGCCGAATAATCGAAGTTGTAAGTTTAGATGGTACAGCGGTAACAGGACCAGTTCCTTTACCAACTAAAAGACGGATTTATTGTGTTTTACGTTCTCCACATGTGAACAAAGATTCACGTGAACATTTTGAGATGCGTACACATAAACGTTTAATTGATCTACATTTACCTTCTGAAAGTACCATGGAAGGTTTAAAAAAATTAGATCTTTCAGCAGGGGTTGACGTTGAAATTAAAAGTTTAGGTTAAATATAAAGTTTGATTCGATTGGTAGTTATTGTATAGACGCCCATCGTTTAATCTCATATTTACCAGAAAAGAAAGTAACGTTAAGTTACTTTCTTTTTTGGTAAAAAGTAATTCAATCTGAAATTATTGATTTTTTTAATTTTACTTTAATAATAACCAGCACCAAACCCCGAAAAGATTAAACCTATTCACGCCTGCCGATGACTTGTCTTTGTAGTGAGTCGGGACTGACGGGACTCGAACCCGCAACTTCCGCCGTGACAGGGCGGCACTCTAACCAATTGAGCTACAATCCCTTTTACTAAGATACGTATTTAGATTATATGTAAATTAGTAAACATCTGTCAAGTTACAAAAATATTTAAACTTTCGACTTTTATTTTGTAAAAAAGTAATTTCCTTATGTTTATTATTAAATAATTTAGAGGTAGATTTTTATCTGTATAAATAAGCTAATACAGGGTATAGTGGATCGAAATGAAATCTCTGATAATTTATTTTCAGCATAAAAATCATTGGATTCTTTTATTGAAATTTCAGGTCCAGAAAAAAGTTAAATTCAGTTTAATAGTGGAATTGCGAACTTGACTAGCAACAAATTAAATTGCAAACGTGCATTGTTTTTTGGGTCATTAAGTGAATCTTCGGAAAAATAAATAAAAAAATTTCGTTACTATTCCGATTTAGAAAAATTAGAAAGATGTTTTTTTACTGGAAAGTATCTAAATCTCCTATCTAAAATAATTAATACATGGAAATTCAAAAAATATAATATATAAACAACTTGACATCTTAATAATAAGCGTATATTATTAATTACAGATTAAAAGTTTAATTCATTTAACAAATTGAATACCATGGAGAGTTTGATCCTGGCTCAGGATGAACGCTGGCGGTATGCTTAACACATGCAAGTCGAACGAAAGTTTTTAACTTTAGTGGCGAACGGGTGCGTAATACGTGAGAATCTGCCCTTAGGAGAAGAATAACTGCTGGAAACGGCTGCTAAATCTTCATATGCCGAGAGGTGAAATAGCTTCGGCTGCCAAAGGATGAGCTCACGCCTGATTAGCTAGTTGGTAAGGTAATGGCTTACCAAGGCCACGATCAGTAGCTGGTTTGAGAGAACGATCAGCCACACTGGGACTGAGACACGGCCCAGACTCCTCCGGGAGGCAGCAGTGAGGAATTTTCCGCAATGGGCGAAAGCCTGACGGAGCAATACCGCGTGAGGGATGAAGGATTTTGGTCTGTAAACCTCTTTTCTCAAGAAAGAAGTTCTGACGGTACTTGAGGAATAAGCATCGGCTAACTCCGTGCCAGCAGCCGCGGTAATACGGGGGATGCAAGCGTTATCCGGAATCATTGGGCGTAAAGCGCCTGTAGGTTGTTTAATAAGTCTGTTGTTAAAGACCAGGGCTTAACCCTGGGAAAGCAATGGAAACTGCTAGACTTGAGTATGATAGGGGTAGAGGGAATTTCTAGTGTAGCGGTGAAATGCGTAGATATTAGAAAGAACACCGGTGGCGAAGGCGCTCTACTGGATCATTACTGACACTCAGAGGCGAAAGCTAGGGTAGCAAAAGGGATTAGATACCCCTGTAGTCCTAGCCGTAAACGATGGATACTACATGTTGCGTTTTAATGCAGTATGGTAGCTAACGCGTTAAGTATCCCGCCTGGGGAGTACGCTCGCAAGGGTGAAACTCAAAGGAATTGACGGGGGCCCGCACAAGCGGTGGAGCATGTGGTTTAATTCGATGCAACGCGAAGAACCTTACCAGGACTTGACATACTACAAATTCTTTTGAGAAAAAGAAGTGCCTTCGGGAATGTAGATACAGGTGGTGCATGGCTGTCGTCAGCTCGTGTCGTGAGATGTTGGGTTAAGTCCCGCAACGAGCGCAACCCTTATTTTTAGTTACCAATTCGTTGGGTTCTCTAGAAAGACTGCCGGTGACAAACCGGAGGAAGGTGAGGATGACGTCAAGTCAGCATGCCCCTTATGTCCTGGGCTACACACGTGCTACAATGGTTAAGACAAAGAGTCGCGAGCTCGTGAGAGTCAGCTAATCTCATAAACTTAGCCCAAGTTCAGATTGTAGGCTGCAACTCGCCTACATGAAGTTGGAATCGCTAGTAATCGCTGGTCAGCCATACAGCGGTG
>Ga0209830_10000471_pt1 | contig 41945 bp, 31 predicted proteins | sample ArcticOcean_MG_C_12_FD_187439 | JGI IMG/M metagenome (GOLD analysis project Ga0209830, IMG submission 187439) | Marine microbial communities from western Arctic Ocean - ArcticOcean_MG_CB8_130 (SPAdes) (version 2) | ecosystem: Environmental > Aquatic > Marine > Oceanic | place: Arctic Ocean...
TCCACTTTCACTAAGAAATTCTCCAACCAAAATGATGAAAGATATGGGTTACGGTAAAGACTATAAATATTCTCATGATTTTGATAATAATTTTATTTCTCAAGAATTTCTGCCAGATGAAATTATTGAGACAAAATTCTATGAGCCTTCTAAAAATATAAAAGAAAATAAACTTAGAGAATATTTAAAGTTAAGATGGAAAGACAAGTACAGGTATTAAGCAATAACTAAAATAAGTTGATATGCCTAAGGGTTAACACCAAAGAGGTTGTCTATTTTAAAAAGTCTAAACCAAGAACTATTTACCCAGCTATATCCATCCCAAAAATTGAAACTAACTTTCTTTCTATTTATACTAAGAAGCAATACTGCATTATTATCTAATATTACCTCAATGTTTTTATACTTTGTTTTTTTAGTTAATTCTTCTTTTATAAGCTTATGTAATTCAAATTTAGTTTGTGGAGACATCCAGAAACTTTCATTTTGATAATTGTAAGAAACATTTTTAAATGTTAACAAAAATTTATTTCTATCCTTAAAGTATAATATACTTGCTGCAAACTCTTCATCAATAAGAGTCATTTTCCTCACACCAACACTACTATAGGTGTTATTGGCTTCTTCTCTTAGCTGCTTGTATAAGTTTATATCTTTATCACCCAATAGTGTTAGTGCGTCTACAGTAGGTAGCTTCCTTGACAGTCCACTAGTCTGGAAAGCACCTGTATGGCTTATTTTCCCAATAAGGTTTACGTTTGTGCTAGTTTGAGACCTTACGGTTATTTGTGAAACCCCCAATAAAGGGATAATAAAAATAATAGTAAAAAAAAGAGCTTTAAAGTGTTTCATATTATTCAGGTCTTTATTTTATTAAAAAAGAGGTACTCTTAAGAATGCCTCTTTTTTAATGAAAAATTTAAGTGTAATTAATCGTATTGTATGATGTCTGTACTAATAACAATTTCTATTGTAATTTGTTCTACAACAAGACCACCTGATGTTGGTTGACCAGTAGTTGTTACAAGTCTATCAACAGATAAATTAGCATAAGCTTGGTTATCAGTAAGTTTAGGTAAATTTGATTTAGCTTCTGACATTAAACCATCTAGAGCCATTTCTTGTTTCATTTTTTTCCAAGCACTCATTTTTATTGTGGATTTTGCTTTTCCCTTTACATTATGTGCAACATACTTAAAATCAGAGTTTGATTTAAGGGTATCTGTTCCATGATGCTGGTAACTATAAGATTGTTGTGTAACACTACAGCTAGTGAACAATAAAAGTGTGAAAATAAGGGGTAATAAATAAATTTTTTTCATGATTTTAGTTTTTATTTGTTTGTAATCAATAAGATATATAATTAAATTGGATATGATTGAATTAAAATTAGTCATTACAATGTCTATAATCTTTACAAAAAATCTTTTATTTTAATTAATTTATCTATAGATTTAATTCCAACAGGTACAACATCTTTATGGTAATTAAATAATATAGCATCCATTCCAGCATTTAAAGCCCCATGTATATCGGCATCTAAATTATCTCCAATCATAATACTTGAATCAAAACCAGTTCTAGCTTTATTTATTGCAAGTTGAAAGATTTTTTGGTGTGGCTTTTTTACACCGGCCATTTCTGAATTAGTAACTGTTTTAAAATATCCATCAATTTCAGAAGTGATTAATTTTTTATTCTGGACTTCTTGAAACCCGTTGGTTATAATATGAAGTTCATATTTTTTATAAAGGTACTTTAGTATAGAGTGTGTTCCTTCAATCAAGAAATTGAAAGAAGATAAATGTATAATGTAATCATCTGATAGCTTATAAATTGTTTGAGTTGAAACTTTCATGTTTAAAAATCTGAAAGTATCCTTTAGTCTACCGTATCTTAATTTATCTTTTGATATATTATTCTCTCTATACAGCTTCCAATAATTAATATTAATTGGGATATAGGATTCTAAAAAAACATTAATATCAATATCAATTTTATTTTCAATAAATATTTTTTTAAAAGTATACTCAGAGTTTTTATCAAAATCCCAAAGAGTATGATCCAGATCGAAAAATATATGTTTAATTTTTTTATTAACCATTTTTAGAGTTTATAATAATTTCAAATATTTCCTTAAACCTATCCCATCTTTTTTCATTACTAAAACTATAATTATGAAAAACAGTGGTAAACGTTCCATTAACTTTTTTTACTTTATCTATTACTTCATTAACCTTCTCTGTTTTATCTAAAAATGAATTAATGCTTAATAAGGAATAATCCATCAAGTTGTAAGGGTTTACTAACAATGGAGTTTGTATATCATTATCTATATCAAAAAACAAAAAAGATGTACAGGTACTAGCCCTGAAGCCTATCTTATTCACGTAACCCATGGTATAATCCTCTTTAATATTTAACTTAATTAAATTTCGATAGTTAATTGGTAAATTAACCTTAGAAAAAGAATTTCTGCTAATTATTAAATCTCTATTTGTGATAGATTCAATATCCAGCTTTTCATTTTTTAAAACTTCAATATTATTAAGAGCAAAAAAAGATAATTTAAGACCAACTCTAGAGTAGTCTGAAACGAATTTAATAATATTAACAAATGGCTGTTTGATTAAACTAATATTTTTGTCGTAAGTTGAAAATTTTCCTACCAGAAAGAAAAATAAAAATTTATCTGAAGCTTTTTTTTGCTTATTAATAATCCATTTGAATGTGTCATAAGGATCTTTCTGTAAACTAAGTATAACCATGAATCTTGTATAGATATTTTTTGGTTTAAGTTTAAAAAGATCTGTAAAAACTCCACCAATAGTTCTCAAAAAACCTTTGTTTTTGTAATAATAAACACTGGGTACATCAATGATTGTTTTAGTGCTATACATTCTGTTTTCAAAGTAAATTTTTGGAAAAACAGATATAAGAGCAGATTTTAGTTTGTATGCCCAGAGATCTACTACTGGATCATCTAAAAAGTTATTTTTATACGCTATAGATTCTTGATATGAAAACCTTCCATAATTATCTTTTAAATGAGGTAAATACTCTTCATATCTAGAAATTAAATAAAAAGATGCTGCAAAAATATCAAATGGAATACTTCCTTTTTCATTATAAAAAAAACATTTAGTATCACCCCACAACTTTATCTCTACTTCAATATCAGAAAATCCCTGTTCTAATAAAATTGAGTTACTCTTAATATAAAACTCATTAGAAAGTCTTTTTGGAGCATAAGAAAATTTTGGCCCTTGAAATGAAACAAACTCATCAACTTTAGATGTAAAACTTACCTTAATTCCTATTATATTAATTAAAATATGTTTAAAAATATACTCAATTCTTCTTGTTAATATGGGAGTATAAACTAATATCATATCTCTTAACTTAATAGTAGATTTTGTAGCTCAGAAAAATTAAAATTTCCAAAATTTCCAGAACTCATCATCAGTAATACGGAGTTATTATAATTAACTGAAAATAAATATTCTTTTAATTTTAACGGATCATCAAACACTAATAAACCACTCTTATTAAAAGCAGCAACTATATCTTTTATGTCAATTTCTTGTAATTTCTTTGACTCTAAAGTAGCCTTTGAAAAATACACTATTGCTTTGTCTGCCTTATCTAGAGTATCTTTATACTCATTAATAAACTCAGAGTTTAAGCTGCTAAATGTATGTAGCTCAAAACAAGCGATAACATTATGTTTTTCAAATTGATTTTTAACTGCATTAACTGTAGCTTTCACTTTACTAGGTGAGTGAGCAAAATCTTTATATACATGTGAGTTTTTATAGGTAAATACTTTTTCTAGTCTATTACTAGCACCTTTAAATGAAGTAATTGCCTGGTAAAAGTCATCCTCATCTACACCCATTTGTTGACAAATCCATTTTGCCCCCATCAGATTACTCAAGTTATGTTTACCAAAAATTTCTAAAGGCAATTCCCCTTCACTAGTCTGTAAGTAAGTTACTCCATTTCTTATAAAAAAGTCTGGACTAGAATACTCAAATTTTCTTATACTCCTACTTGTTTTATTTACAATTTCATTGGTATCTAAATCCTCAGAATTATATGTGATACTTCCACCCTCTACTATTGATTCTATGAAAATGTCAAATTGTTTTTTATAAACTTCATATGTTGGAAAAACATTTATGTGATCCCATGAAATACCACTAATTAATGCAATATTTGGTTTATATAAATGAAACTTAGGTCTTCTATCTATTGGAGAGGATAAGTATTCGTCTCCTTCTAAAACAATAAAATCATTTTTTTCAGTCAATTTTACCATTACATCAAAACCTTCTAATTGAGCACCTACCATGTAATCCACATCTTTTTCATAAAAACTCATCACATGCAATATCATTGAAGTTATCGTAGTTTTTCCATGACTACCTCCAATAACTACTCTAGTTTTAAGTTTACTCTGCTCGTAAATAAACTCAGGGTAAGAAAATATTTTAAGATTTAGTTCTTTAGCTTTTAATAATTCTGGGTTATCAGCTCTTGCGTGCATGCCTAATACAATTGCATCTATATCATTTGTGATTCTATCGTGAAACCATCCTAATTCATTTGGATGTAATTCATGTGATTTTAATCTAGACTTTGAAGGATCATTAATAATATCATCACTTCCTGTAATATGATATTTTTTAACCTTTAAAGCTATCGCCAAATTATGCATAGCTGCTCCGCCTATCGCAATGAAATGAACTCTCATTTAATCAGTTTTAGTTATTAAGCATTAACCATAGTTTATCTTTTAACTTATCTATTCCTTTAGTAGTAAGAGATGATATAAATATATAGTCAATATCTAAATCAATATCTAACTCTTTAGTTAGTTCTTCAGTTAGCTCTTCATCTAGCAAATCTGATTTTGTTATTGCAATTAACCTGTTTTTATCTAACATTTCAGGGTTATATCTTTTTAATTCACTTAAAAGAATATCATATTGTTTTTTTATGCTGTTAGCATCCGCTGGAATCATAAATAAAAGAGTTGAATTTCTTTCAATATGTCTTAAAAAATAGTGCCCTAATCCTTTTCCTTCTGCAGCTCCTTCTATAATTCCAGGAATATCTGCCATTACAAAAGTTTTATAATCTCTATATTTAACAATTCCTAAATTTGGTTTAAGAGTAGTAAATTCATAATCTGCAATTTTTGGTTTTGCTGAAGTTATTACAGAAAGAAGAGTTGATTTTCCAGCGTTTGGAAAACCTACCAAACCTACGTCTGCTAAAACTTTTAACTCTAGTGTAATTTGTTTTTCCTCCAATGGAATTCCTGGCTGAGAATATCTTGGAGTTTGGTTTGTTGGTGATTTAAAATGCCAATTACCTCTTCCGCCCATTCCACCTTGACAAATTATTTTTTCCTCACCCTCATCTGTAATCTCAAAAACAATTTCATTGGTAAAAGTATCTCTTACGACAGTGCCTAGCGGTACTTCAATAAATGCATCTGTACCGTCTGCACCTGTACTTCTACTCTTACTTCCGTGTCCACCGTGGCCTGCTTTAATGTGTCTTTTAAACTTAAGGTGCAACAAGGTCCAATAATTAGAGTTTCCTCTTAAAATTATATGACCACCTCTACCGCCATCTCCACCATCAGGACCACCTTTTGTGATGTATTTTTCTCTATGTAAGTGCATAGAACCTTTACCTCCATTTCCAGAAGTTGCAAATATTTTAACGTAATCAACAAAGTTACCTTCAGTCATTTAATTAATTATTAAAGTGATTCAATTACACTACTAAGTCTATTGGTAATATGTTCAATGCTACCTTGCCCATCTACTCCAAAATATCTATTCTTTTTCATATAAAAATCTTTGAGAATTGCAGTTTTCTTGTAATATTCAGAAATTCTGTTTTGAATAATTTCTTCATTAGAATCATCAACTCTTCCGCTAGTTTTACCTCTTTCAAGTAATCTAGCAATTAATGCTTTATCATCTACCTCAAGAGCAATCATAGCACTAATAGTTGAGTTATTCTCTTCCATTAATTTATCTAGAGCTAAAGCTTGATTATTAGTTCTAGGAAAACCATCAAAAATAAACCCGTTAGAATCTAAATTTTTTCTTACAACCTCATTTAACATATCTATTGTTACTTGGTCTGGGACTAAATCACCTTTATCAATGAAAGATTTTGCCATTAAACCAAGAGATGTGTTGTTTTTTATATTAAACCTAAAAACGTCACCAGTTGAAATATGAAATAGATTGAATTTAACCTTTAAAAATTCAGCTTGAGTACCTTTCCCTGCCCCTGGAGGGCCAAATAATACGATATTTATCATGTTCAATTTACTATAAAATTTAAAAAAACAAATATAATCAATTGAAAAGGTTAATCTATTTTTTGATTTAATTTTAAAACGTATTTTTGTAGATATATTTAATAATGAATTTTTATACCTCACAAAACAAATTAGGGATATTGGGTGGAGGTCAACTTGGTAAAATGTTGATTAATGAAGCTAATAAGTTAAACATTAGCTGCAAAGTTATGGATCCTAATAAAGAAGCTCCATGTAGTAATTTAGTAGAAAATTTTATTGTAGGTGATTTATTAAATTATGACGATGTATATAATTTTGGTAAAAATGTTGAAGTCTTAACTATAGAGATTGAAAATGTTAATACTGATGCATTAAAAAAACTAGAAGAAGAAGGGGTTAAAGTATATCCATCTTCAGAAAATATTAAAACGATCCAAAACAAGTCAGTTCAAAAAAATTTTTATTTAAAAAATAATTTACCATCCTCTTTTTTTAAGACCTATGATAACGTCGATGATTTGATCAATGAAGCTGAAAATAAAAAATGCAATTATCCTTTTGTTTGGAAAAGTGCAAGATTTGGGTATGATGGAAAAGGAGTAAAAGTAATAAATAATATAGAAGACCTTAAAACTCTTCCAAATATTGAATGCATTATTGAGGATAAAATTTCTATAAAAAAAGAATTATCTGTAATAGTTGCTAGAAATAAAAGAAGTCAAGAAAAAAATTTTCCTACTGTAGAAATGGAATTTAATCAAGAAAATTTAGTAGATAAAGTAATCTGTCCAGCTCAAATTTCAGACGACTTAAATAATAAAGCAATTCAGTTAGCACTAAAAACATCTAGAGCATTCAATCATATAGGATTGTTGTCTATAGAGCTTTTCATAACAGACAATGATGAAATATTAATAAATGAAGTAGCTCCAAGGCCTCATAATTCAGGTCATCACACAATTGAGTGTTGCCTAATTTCTCAATTCGAACAACACTTAAGAGCTATTTTTAACTTAAATTTAGGTAGTACATCTATTAAAATTCCTGGAATTATGTTAAATTTAGTAGGTGAAGAAAAACATTTTGGGGAAGCGATTTATGACAATATAGAAGGGGCATTAAAAATTCCTGGCGCAAGTATTCATATCTACGGTAAAAAAGATACTAAGCCGCATAGAAAAATGGGACATATTACTATAGTAAATAAGGACTTAAATAAAGCAAAAGAGTTTGCAGAAATAATAAGAAAATCAATAAAAGTAATAAGCAAATAGGTTATGATACAAGTTGGAATTATAATGGGAAGTAAAAGTGATCTTCCAGTGATGCAAAACGCAATAGATATTTTAAAAGAATTTGATGTAAAAATAGAAGTCGACATAGTATCTGCACACAGAACACCAAGAAAAATGTTTGAATATGCTGAAAATGCAAAAAAACGTGGATTAAAAGTTATTATTGCTGGAGCTGGTGGCGCCGCTCATTTACCTGGAATGATTGCATCCCTAACAACAATACCCGTTATCGGGGTACCTGTAAAGTCCAGTAATTCTTTAGATGGTTGGGATTCAATTTTGTCTATTTTACAAATGCCAAATGGTGTTCCTGTTGCAACTGTCGCTCTAAACGCAGCAAAAAATGCTGGAATTTTAGCAGTACAAATAATCGCTACATTTGACACAAGTCTTGGAGATAAGTTAGAAGTATATAAAGATAGTTTAGGAAAAAAAGTACTTGATTCTTCTAAAACTATATAAGAAATATGAATATTTTACTTACAAAGTTTGATTACGCTCCCTTTAAGCAAATAAAAAATTCAGATTATTTATCATCTATTAAAATAGCAATAAAAGAGCTTAAAAGTGAGATAGATATCATCACTGATAATAAAAGCAAGTCTACATTCATTAACACAATAGAAGCTCTTGATTATACTGGGATAAAATTAGATAGGATAACATCAATATTTTTTAATCTAAATTCTGCAGAAACTAATAAAGAGATTCAAAAAATTGCAATTGAGATATCCCCTAAACTTAGCGAGCTAAAAAATTACATTTTGTTAAACAATAAATTATTTAACAAAATAAACTTTGTATATAATACTATAAACAAAAGTAGTTTATCTACAGAAAAAAGTACTTTACTAAACAATACATACAAATCTTTTTTAAGGAATGGTGCAAATCTCTCAGCAGAAAAGAAAAACAAATTAAGGGGTATTGACATTAAACTAAGTAAGTTATCATTAGATTTTGGACAAAATCTATTGAAGGAAACTAATGACTTTGAACTACTTGTAAAGGATATCAAAAAATTAGATGGGCTATCAGAGGATCATATTGAAGCTGCTAAAATATTAGCGGAATCAAAAAACAAAAAAGGGTGGTTGTTTACATTGGATTACCCAAGTTATTCAGCGCTGGTTACTTATTGTAAGAACCGTTTATTAAGAAAAGAAATTACTATTGCCTTTGGACAAAGAGCTTTTAAAAATAATGAGTTTGACAATCAAAAAATAGTTATTGAAATTGTTAACCTAAGATATGCGAAAGCTACGTTACTTGGCTATTTATCTTATTCTGAATATATCTTAGAAGAACGAATGGCCAAAAGCACAAAAAATGTAATGGATTTCTTAGAAGGATTGGTGAGAAAAGTTAAACCTGTAGCAATAAAAGAATTTAAAGTGTTAGAGGGATATGCAAAAAGTATAGATAAAATTGAGAGTCTAGAAAAATGGGATACAGCTTTTTACTCTGAAATGTATAAAAAATACAAGTTCAATATTGATCAAGAGGAATTAAAACCTTATTTCAGTTTAAAAAATGTTTTACAAGGTGCTTTTACAGTAAGTAATAAATTGTATGGGTTAAACTTTAGTGAAGTACTTAATGTAGAAACTTATAGTGAAGAAGTAAATACTTACGAAGTTACGGATGATAAAAATAATTTTATAGCATTACTCTATACAGATTTTCATCCAAGAGAAGGCAAACGAGGAGGAGCTTGGATGACTTCATATAAACCTCAATATAAACACAAAAATACTAATGAAAGACCTCATATTTCGATTGTGTGTAATTTCACCAAGCCTACAAAAAATAAACCCTCATTACTGACTTTTGATGAAGTAACCACTTTATTCCATGAGTTCGGACATGCATTACATGGAATTTTAGCAAATACAACTTTTAAAAGTCTTTCAGGAACAAATGTTTCCTGGGATTTTGTAGAGTTACCAAGTCAGATATTTGAAAATTGGTGCTATGAAGAAAAGGCATTAAATCTTTTTGCTGTTCATTATAAAACCAAAGAGGTAATCTCAATAGAACTAATAAAAAAAATAAAAAATAGTGCTAATTATAATCAAGCGACTCAAACACTTAGACAATTGAGTATTGGTATTTTAGACATGAACTGGCATAATACTAATCCTGAAAAAATTAAAGATGTAAAAAAATATGAATCTAAAGTTCTAGAAAATTTAACTCTCACAAAAGAGATAGATGAAGTATGTATGAGCACAGGTTTTTCGCATATATTTCAAGGAGGGTATTCAGCTGGGTATTACAGTTATAAATGGGCAGAGGTTTTAGATGCGGATGCATTCGAATACTTTAAAGAAGAAGGAATATTTAATAAAAAAATTGCATCAAAATTTAAAAACAACATTCTATCCAAAGGAGGAACTGAAGATCCAATGGATTTATACATTAAGTTTAGAGGGAGAAAGCCAACAATTGATGCATTACTTAAAAGGTCTCAGATATTATAGAATAATATTCAATAATAACCAAAAAATAGGAACTGACTCTACCCAAAAAAATGCATAATATTTAGGTTGATTCTCTCTAGAATTGTAGAGAAAAATTGATAGAGCAATACAAATCACAATATTAATTAAAACTGAAATAGAATTGACATTTTCTAAAAGTAATATTTGAAGAAAATCCAAAAGAAAAAAAACAAAAAGTAAGACAAACCCAAGGCTCTTAGTACTTTGAATCCCAATATTTTGTGGAACTGTGTTTAAAATTTTTATATCTAAATTCAGATCTTGTATATCAAAAGGAAGAATAGCTACAAATACGTAGATAAATATCTGAATAAAATAGATAAAAACGATAACATCTATTTTATCATAGGAGTCAATAATTGGCAAAAACACTATTAATAAACTCCAAACAGTTGCTACAATAAATATTTTAAGACCTGGTATACTTCTTAGATTTTTCTTATTTCTATTGAATGAGCTAACAGGTAATGCATAAAGCACAGTAAGTGAGCTTACTACAAAAGTAATAATTAGCTCTTGACTAGAAAATTTTGGTAATAGTAGAAGGCATATTATCACTGAGATTATAGTTAAAAAATATATCAATTTTAATGTCTTCCGTTTTAAGAGCTGTATTGTTAATGCTATTTCACAGTACTTAATAAAATTATAGGCAACTAAAGTTGACGAAAAAGTAAAAAGAAGTAAATTATAATCTAAAGTTATATCAAATTTTAAAAAAGTCAGTACCTGAAGACAAGCTACGGCCAAAGATACATGCAAGCTAGAATTAATATAAAAATTAACTAGTTTGGAAGTAATATTTTTTATGTTAATAAGTTCTGAAATTATTTAATAATTAATAAAAAATTAATGTGATAAAAATATCATTTATTAATTACTTTTGTATGTATAATTTTTGATTTTTACTATGAATTCAGAATCTTTTTCAAGAAGACATATTGGACCTAGAGAGTCTGATATAGAGGCAATGCTAAAAACAGTTAAAGCATCGTCTATTGATAAATTAATTGAAGATACAATTCCTGCAAATATCAGGTTAAAAAATGCTCTTGAATTAGAGGACCCATTAAATGAATCGGATTATTTAATGCATTTAAAAAGTATATCTCATTTAAATAAAGTATTTACTACTTATATAGGACTAGGTTATAATAGATCTTATTTACCGGCTGTAATTCAGAGAAATATACTTGAAAGCCCAGGCTGGTATACTGCCTACACTCCATATCAAGCTGAAATAGCTCAAGGAAGACTTGAAGCTTTATTAAATTTTCAGACTATGATATGTGATTTAACCGGAATGGAACTAGCTAACGCATCCCTACTAGATGAAAGTACAGCAGCTGCAGAAGCAATGACATTGCTTTTTGCGGTTAGATCGAGAGATCAGAAAAAAAATAAAATTAATAAATTTTTTGTTTCAAAAAATATATTTCCACAAACTCTTTCTTTATTAAAGACAAGATCTAATCCTTTAGGTATAGAACTTGTTATTGAAGATGAACTTAATTTCAACTTTGACTCTAATGAGTTTTACGGAGCGTTTATTCAATACCCCAGTGCTAACGGAGAAGTAACTGACAGTTCTGAATTTATTAAAAAATGTAATGATAATAATATTAAAATAGCAGTTGCTGCAGATATTTTAAGTTTAACAATTTTAGAATCACCAGGAAAATTCGGTGCTGATGTAGTAGTTGGAACCACTCAAAGATTTGGAATTCCTTTAGGTTACGGAGGTCCTCATGCAGCATATTTTGCCACAAAAGAAATATACAAAAGAAGTATTCCTGGAAGAATTATTGGAGTGACAGTAGATACTAACGGCAAAAGAGCCCTTAGAATGGCATTACAAACTAGAGAACAACATATTAAAAGAGATAAAGCTACATCTAATATTTGTACATCTCAAGTCTTATTAGCAGTAATGGCAGGTATGTATGCCGTTTATCACGGACCTACCGGGTTAAAAAACATTGCAAATAGAATTCATAACAGTGCCATTGTTTTATCTGAAAAATTAACTTCACTAGGGTTGGAGCAGCTGAATAATCATTTCTTTGATACTATCAGAATTAGTATTGATATTGAGAAAATAAAAAGTGAAGCTAATTTAAATGAAGTTAACTTTTATTACCCTGATAAAAACACTGTTTCAATATCAATAAATGAAACTACAACTATAGAGGATTTAAATACTATAGTTTCAATTTTTTCAACTGCAAAAAACAATAGTACAGATAAGATTATCACGTTAAAAAACACAAATAAAATCCCTGATAAATTAATAAGAAAAACTACTTATTTAACTAATTCTGTTTTTAATAAACACCATTCAGAGACTGAACTAATGAGATATATTGTGTCATTAGAAAGAAAAGATTTGTCATTAACTCATTCTATGATTCCATTAGGCTCTTGTACAATGAAATTAAATGCTGCTGCAGAAATGCTTCCTCTTAGTTGGAACAGATGGATAAATATACACCCATTTGCTCCAATATTTCAAGCAAGAGGCTATCAGTATATCTTAAGGAATTTAGAAAATCAATTATCTACTATTACAGGCTTTGCGGCAACTTCTCTGCAGCCTAATTCTGGTGCTCAAGGTGAATTCGCTGGATTAATGGTAATAAGAGCATATCATCAAGACAATGGAGACCACAATAGGAATATATGTCTAATCCCTTCTTCAGCTCATGGTACAAATCCAGCAAGCGCAGTAATGGCCGGAATGAAAGTGATAGTTACTAAAGCATCAGATGATGGGAATATTGATATTGAAGATTTAAAAAATAAAGCTATTGAACATAAAGAAAATTTAGCTGCTTTGATGATAACATACCCTTCTACTCACGGGGTTTTTGAAGCTGATATTCTTGATATAACAAATATTATTCATGAAAATGGAGGTCAAGTATATATGGATGGTGCAAATATGAACGCTCAGGTTGGATTAACTAATCCAGCGGCAATTGGAGCTGATGTTTGCCACCTTAATCTTCATAAAACATTTGCAATACCTCATGGAGGTGGAGGGCCAGGAGTTGGGCCAATTTGTGTCGCTAAACAACTAGCGCCGTTTTTACCATCAAATCCAATAGTAAAGACAGGAGGGAACAAAGCTATCGATTCAATATCTTCAGCACCATTTGGTTCTGCACTTGCATGCCTGATTTCTTATGGCTATATAAAAATGCTAGGTAGTGATGGTTTAACAAATTCTACTAAAGTTGCTATTTTAAATGCTAACTATATAAAAGAAAGATTAACTGGTAAATATGAAGTTTTGTACTCAGGCGAAAATGGTAGAGCAGCCCACGAAATGATAATTGATTGCAGACCATTTAAAACGAAGGGAATTGAAGTTACTGATATTGCAAAAAGGTTAATGGATTATGGGTTTCACTCTCCAACCGTTTCTTTTCCAGTTGCAGGTACAATGATGATAGAACCAACAGAAAGTGAGAGTAAAGGAGAGCTTGATCGTTTTTGTGATGCAATGTTAGAAATTAGAAATGAGATCAACAATTGCTCACTTGAGGATAAAAATAATGTATTGAAAAATGCTCCTCATACTATGGAAATGGTTACAGCTGATAAATGGGAGTACAACTATTCAAGAACTAAAGCTGCTTATCCCCTAGAATATGTAAAAGAGAATAAATTTTGGGCAACAGTCAGAAGAGTTGATGATGCTTATGGAGATAGAAATCTGATGTGTAGTTGTGATCCAATAGAATCATATACAGAGTAATTATTTAAAAAAAATACTTAGATTGTATAATAATTAAATCTATAATGTTATTTGAAAATTAATTTTATGAATGTAAAAATCACAGGTACTGGAAGTTATATACCTAAAGTTTTAAAGAAAAATGATGATTTTGCAAACCATGAATTTTATAATACTGATGGGTCTAAAGTAGGATCTGATAACGTTAGTGTTATAAGTAAGTTAAAAGAAATAACAGGAATTAATGAACGAAGGTATGCTAGTGATAATTTAAATTCATCTGATTTAGGATACTTAGCAGCAGAAAAAGCAATTGCAGATTCGGGCATAGACAAAGAAACCATTGATTATATAATTTTAGCACATAATTTTGGGGATGTTAAATCAACTTCTGACCAAAGTGATATGCTACCATGTTTAGCTGCAAGGGTAAAGCATCTTTTAAAAATTCAAAACCCTAAATGTGTTGCTTATGATATTTTATTTGGTTGTCCAGGTTGGGTCGAAGGGATGATACAGGCTAATAGCTTTATTAAATCTGGAATAGCAAAAAAATGTTTAGTGATTGGTTCAGAAACTCTTTCAAGAGTGGTAGATAAATTTGATAGAGACTCAATGATATATGCAGATGGAGCTGGAGCTACCATATTAGAATCCTCTAATGAGGATATTGGAATAATAGCACACGAGTCTGCTTCCTTTACTAACGACGAGATTTATTACTTATATTTTGGTGAATCCTACAATTCCAACAGTGGAAATGATTCAAGATTTATTAAAATGCACGGAAGAAAGATTTATGAATTCGCATTAACAAATGTTCCAGCAGCGATGAAAAGTTGTCTAGATAAAAGTGGACATAAAATAGAAGATTTAAAAAAGATATTTATCCACCAAGCAAATGAAAAAATGGATGAAGGGATAATTAAAAGATTTTATAGATTGTATAAAATGCAAGTACCTGAAAACATAATGCCAATGAGTATATATAAGCTTGGCAATAGCTCTGTTGCAACAATACCAACACTATATGATATTGTCAAGAAAGGTGAATTAAAACCTCACAACTTAACTAAAGGGGATATTATTATGTTTGCTAGTGTTGGAGCAGGAATGCATGTTAATGCAATTGTATATCAATATTAAATGTATAAAAATAATTATCCTCATAAAAGATATCGAATAACTTTAGACTTTCTAAAAAAGCATGTTAATTCAAATGAAGAGATTTTAGATCTTGGTGTAGCTAATCCATTTTCAGAAATTTTAAAAAATAATAATTATAAAGTAACTAATACTTCTGGTGAAGATTTAGATATTGATTACAGTGCAATTAAAAATTCAAAAGCAGAAGTAGTTACTGCTTTTGAAATATTCGAGCATTTAGTTGCTCCCTTTAATGCTTTAAAAGAAATAAAAGCAGATAAATTAATTGCAAGTGTTCCTTTGAAGTTATGGTTTTCTAATGCATACAAAAACCCAAATGATAAAAGGGATAGACATTATCATGAATTCGAAGATTGGCAATTTGATTGGTTACTAGAAAAGTCAGGTTGGGAAATAATTTCAAGAAAAAAATGGACTAATCCAACAAAAAAAATAGGATTAAGACCAATCTTAAGATTGTTTACTCCAAGATACTATATCGTATACGCAAAACGAAAACCTATCGAAAATATTAAAACATGGAGTGAGAAAAGAGCTAATAATGAAGAAACTTATTCAACAGAATTTGAAAACTATAATTTTAAATTGAAATAATCAGTTGATTTTATAATAAAATAGGTATGGACGTATATATAATAATACCTTTTCATAATGAAGAAAAATATATAGACTTAACAATACAATCAATTGTTGAGCAATCTTATCCCATAAAAAAACTATTATTAGTTGATGATAATTCTAATGACAAAAGCTATTCTATAGTAAAAAACTATGTAAAAAAATACGACTGGATTGGTGAACTGAACACAAAATCCATTCAAAAACATATACCTGGAGAAAAAGTAATAAAAGCATTTAATTTTGGCTTAAATAGCTTAGACGATAATTATGATGTTATATGTAAATTTGATGCAGATATCATTCTGCCAAATGACTACATTGAAAAAATAGTTGGTTACTACAAAAAAGACCCCTCTATAGGAATGGCCTCTGGAATTTTATTTATAGAGAAAAATAGTAAATGGATTTACGAAAACATTTCTTCAACAGAACACGTAAGAGGTCCTATAAAATCATATAGAAAAAAGTGTTTTAATGACATTGGAGGTTTAAAAGAATCTATTGGGTGGGATACAATAGATGTTTTGTTGTCAAAATATAATAAATGGAATGTAAAAACAGACACAAACCTTATTGTAAAACATCAAAAAGAAACAGGAGCTAATTATGATAAAAGCGCTAAATTCTTACAAGGCGAAGCTCTGTACAAGATGAGATTTGGAATAATATTAAGTATTTTATCAGCTTTAAAGAGGTCTTATAATAAAAAGAGCTTATCCTACTTTACCTATATAATAATTGGATACTTTAAAGGAATAATAGATAACACAAATCCAGTTGTAAGCGAAGATGAAGGAGAATTTATAAGATCATTAACTTGGAAAAGTGTGAAGGACAAATTACTAAAAAGATAAATTTTTCTTTTCCACATTTCCACCTGAAATTATAATACCAATTTTTTTACCTTTAAATTTCTCTCTTTCTTTTAGAACTCCAGCAAATGCAACAGCACTAGATGGTTCTATTAACATATCTAATTTATCATAAACAAGATTCATTGCATTAACAATCTCACTTTCCTCAACACAGATAATTGTTTTTATGTATTTTAAAATTATAGGGAAATTGATATCTCCTAAATTAGTTCTTAATCCATCTGCAATAGTATCTGTTGTAGAATTAAATTCAATCTTGCCAGAAAGAAGCGATCGATACGCATCATTTACGTTTAATGGCTCTACTCCAATAACTTCACACTTATTAGAATACACCTCACAAGCTAATGCAGAGCCTGAAATCAAACCACCCCCTCCAACCGGACACAATACATAGTCTAAATCAGTATGGTCATTAAGAAGCTCAGAGACTACCGTTGAATTACCTAAAATAACATCGAAATTATTAGAAGGGTGAATAAATGTTAAATTGTACTTATCTTGAATTTCTTTAGAGGTTTCTTCCCTAGACTTTAATGTTGACTTGCACACAACTAAATTAGAATTAGATTTTAAGACAGATTGCTTCTTTATTTCAGGAGCATTTTCAGGCATTACAATGTGAGCAGTAATGCTTTGGTTTTGTGAAGCTAAGGATAATGCTAGAGCAAAATTACCTGAAGAATGAGTAATAACACCATTCTTTTTTTGAGAATCGTTTAAGTTTAAGACAGCGTTTGTAGCAGCTCTAAATTTAAAGGAGCCTGACTTTTGAAAATTCTCGCATTTAAAGAAAATTTCCGCACCACAAATTGTGTTTATTTTTTGACTAATTAAAACAGGTGTTTTGATAGTATAGTTTGAAGTTGATTTTTTAACTTTCTCTAAAGATTTTCTGGTGATATTCATAACTGGTAAGCTGATTTAGGGATTATTAAATTAATACAAATCATATTACTGCTTTATTGAATTAGTATAATCTATAAATATGTTTATCCATATTAATCTTGAGAAAAAATGATTTATAGGTGAAAATATAATTACAAAAACTGATAGTATAGAGACAATTGTTATTATATCCATATTTTCAAAAAAAACATATAAGAGTGCACCAAAAATTAATACAAAAGCTACAGCAATAGCATAACTGACATACATTGCACCAAACCAAAACCCAGGCTCTATCTCGTACTTAAACATACAGTTAGCACAATGGCTATTTGTTAACTTATTGTTTTTGAGAATATTTAGATAAGGATTATTTTTATGCCAAAAGCTCCCGCAATGACACTTAGGACATTTATTGTAAGAAATACTATATAATTTAGATCCTTTTTTAATCAAATTAATTTATTTTTATCTGTAGAATTAAATAGCTACATACTTAATTAAACCTTTTTGAAGCTTGATCTAACACAAATCCTATTCCATCAACATTAGAGCCACCTGCGGTTGCGAAAAAGTCTTGACCACCTCCACTTCCATCAATTAAACTAGACAGTTTTTTAACTTCCTCTCTAGCATCAAAGCCTTTATCTTTTACTAATTCTTTAGAGATATAGCATACAATGTTCACTTTTGAGTTATTTTCAGTCACAAAAAATAAAAACAAATTCTTTATTTCGCTTCCAAGCTCAAAAGATAATTTTTTAATACTTGAAACATCTAAATCAACTTTTTTTGTTAAAAAATTCACTCCATTGATCTCCTTAATTTCATTTCTAAAAGAAACTTTAGTATGTTGTAGTTTTTCAATTAACAAAACCTCAACTTGTTTTTTTAATTTTAAATTCTCCTTCTTTAAGTCCGATAAGGAAACAACTAGATTTTTACTGTTGTTTAGAAGGGTTTTTATTTGGTCAAATTGAATACCTATTTCTTTATAATAATTTTTTACCGCATCACTAGTTATCGCTTCGATTCTTCGAATACCAGATGCAATAGCTCCTTCCGATTTAATTTTAAACTGCCATATTTCTGAAGTATTTTTGACATGTGTTCCACCACATAACTCAATAGAATCCCCAAATTTAATTGACCTCACAACATCTTCGTATTTTTCACCAAACAAAGCAATTGCTCCGTTATCAATGGCATCCTGCATTGGGACTTGCCTATTCTCATCTAGGGATAGGTTATCAGCTATCCTTGAGTTAACAAAGTTTTCGATTTCAGTTAACTGATCAACTGATATTTTTTCATAATGAGAAAAATCAAATCTAAGGTATTTAGAGTGTACTGCACTTCCTTTTTGTTCTACATGTTTTCCGAGGATTTCCCTAAGTGCCTGATGAAGCAAATGAGTAGCAGAATGATTACACTCTATTCTTAGTCTTTGTTTAGAATCAACAACTGCAATAAATAATTCGTTGATGTTATTAGGAAGCTTTTTTACAGAATGAATAGTAATATTATTTTCTTTTTTTGTATCTAAAATGTAAGTTACTTCACCGTTTTTAGACTCTAAGTAACCTTTATCCCCCACCTGACCGCCACCTTCAGCATAAAAAGGAGTGAGATTAAATACTAGCTGAAACAAGTCACCCTGCTTAACAGAGTTAACTTTTCTGTATTTAGTTATATTAACTTTAGTACGAAGCATATCATAACCAACAAATTCTTGAACTGGATCTTCAATTAAAACTATCCAATCTTCAGTAGATGATTCACTAGCTGCTTTTGATCTGTTTTTCTGAAGTTGCAGTTCGTTTTTAAAACCCACCATATCTAACGATAATTTCTTTTCATTCAATATTAAGGAGGTTAAATCAATAGGGAAACCATAGGTATCATATAATTCAAAAGCCTTTTTTCCAGAAATAATTTTATCGGTTGAAGATTTAACAATATGATCTAACAATACAAGACCTTGATCTAGAGTTCTAAGAAATGCTGATTCTTCTTCCTTAATAACATTCTCTATCAATTGCATTTGAGTAACTAATTCAGGGTAACTAGCTCCTAGTTTTTTAGTTAAAACATTTACAAGTTTATAAATAAAAGGGGTCTTCTGTCCTAGAAAAGAGAACCCATATCTTACAGCTCTTCTTAAAATTCTTCTTATTACATATCCAGATCCATTATTACTAGGTAGTTTACCATCTGCGATAGAGAAAGAAACAGCTCTAATATGATCTGAAATAACTCTCATCGCTACATCTGTCTCAGAAGATTTACCTTCGTATTTAAAACCTGTTAAAACTTCAATCTCATTTATTATAGGAGTGAATAAATCTGTGTCATAATTAGAAGTGACCCCTTGTAAAACCATGCATAATCTTTCTAAGCCTAATCCAGTATCAATATGTTTATTAGGGAGATCTTCCAGAGTACCACTCGCTATTCTATTGTACTGCATGAAAACTAAATTCCATATTTCTAATACATGAGGATGGTCTTTATTAACTAAGTCTACAGCTGAAATTTTAGCTTTATCTTCTTTACTTCTAATATCTACATGAATTTCACTACACGGCCCGCAAGGTCCTTGCTCACCCATTTCCCAGAAATTATCTTTTTTATTTCCATATAAAATATGTGATGCCGGAACAATTTTCTTCCAAATATTAAGAGCTTCTTTATCCATAGGTAAATTATCTACATCATCAGAGCCTTCAAATACAGTTATATATATATCCTCTTTATCAATTTTATAAACTTCTGTCAGTAATTCCCAAGCCCAGTTAATTGCATCCTCCTTAAAATAGTCTCCAAAACTCCAATTACCAAGCATTTCAAAAAAAGTATGGTGATATGTATCATAGCCAACCTCTTCCAAATCATTATGTTTACCCGAAACTCGTAAACATTTCTGTGAATTTGTAATTCTAGAGTGTTTAGAGATAGAGTTTTCTAAAAAATATTTCTTAAAAGGGACCATTCCAGAGTTCACAAACATTAGTGTAGGGTCATTTTTTACTACTAATGATGCTGATGTATTAATCTGGTGAGATTTGGTTTTGAAAAATTCAACGAAGTTTTTTCTTACAAGGTTCGAGTCCATTATCTATACTGCTTAAACGTTATATTATTAATAGTGCAAAACTATTTATATCTTTGTCAGTTATTAGGTGTTAAAACTAACACAAAAATATAATTTTTTTAGACATGTCTAAGTTAAAATATTATTACGACTCTGAAACACTTTCTTATCGCAAAATAGATAGGAAAAAAAGTGATGTTATCAAATACATATTAATTAATTTGTTTGGATCAGTGTTTTTGAGTGTGTTTTTTATTTTTCTATCTAGCACATATTTTGAGTCTCCTAAAGAAAAAACACTAACTAGAGAATTAGAGAACTTAAGATTGCAATATGATATTTTAAACGATAAAGTCGAGGATGCTGAAATGGTGTTATCTAACGTCGAAGAAAGAGATAATGCTATTTATAGAATATATTTTGAATCTAGCCCTATTTCTGAAGATAAGAGAAAGGCTGGTTTTGGTGGTGTAAATAGATATAAGAAATTTGATGGTTACGACTATTCCGAACTCATTAAAGAAAGCAACAAAAGAGTAGATATTTTACAAAAAAGAATAATCGTTCAATCTAAATCTTTAGATGAAATAACAAAATTAGCTTTAGAGAAAGAGAAATTTTTACAGGCAATTCCAGCAATCCAGCCTCTTAACAATGATGATCTTACTAGAATTGCATCAGGATACGGCAAAAGGACTGATCCTTTTACAAAAGCTAAAAAATTTCATTATGGAATGGATTTTACAGCACCACGAGGGACTCCAGTATACGCCACAGGAGATGGAGTCGTTAAAAGAGTTGACAGCAGGTCTTCCGGTTATGGAAAACATATTAGAATTGATCATGGATATGGATACACTAGTCTTTACGCTCATTTATACAAATACAATGTTAAGAAATGGGAAAAAGTTAAGCGTGGAGATCTAATCGGCTATGTAGGAAGCACAGGAAGATCTCAAGCACCTCACTTACATTATGAGATTTTTAAAGATAAAGGAAGAATTAATCCAGTTAACTTTTACTATGGTAATTTAACTGCTAAAGAGTTTGATGATTTACTTAAACAGACTTCTTTAGTAAACCAATCTTTAGACTAATGAATATTGAATTACCTGAAAAAAGATATTACTCTATTGGTGAAGTAGCTAAAGCATTTAATGTTAACACTTCCCTAATTCGTTTTTGGGAAAAAGAGTTTAAAGCACTAAGCCCTAAGAAAAGTACAAACGGAAAAAGAAAGTTTACTGCAGAAGATATCACTAGCATGAAACAGATATTTTTTTTACTTAAAGAAAAAGGGTATACAATTGAGGGAGCAAAGACTTATATCAAAGAAGCTAAGAAAAAGCCGATGAATAACTTTGAAATAGTTGAAAAATTAAATGAAATAAAAAACAGATTACTTAGAATAAAAAAAGAATTATAAATCTATTTTTTTCTCATATATATATCCAACGGAACTCCGTTAAAATCAAAATTTTCTCTTAGTTTATTTTCTAAAAATCGCTTGTAGGGTTCTTTAACATATTGTGGTAAGTTACAAAAGAACGCAAATTGTGGTTGTGGAGTTGGAAGTTGCGTTATAAACTTAATTTTAACATATTTTGCTTTATAAGCAGGTGGAGGATAATGCTGTATTAAAGGCAATAAAGTCTCATTTAAGAGGTTAGTTTTTATTTTTTTAGATCTATTTTTATAAACTTCCACAGCAGTTTCTATAGCTTTAAAGAGTCTTTGTTTAGTTAAACTGGAAATGAAAACAATCGGAACATCAATAAAAGGTTCTATTTCTTTTCTAATCATCTTTTCATAATCTTTTAACGACTGAGTTTCTTTTTCTACTAGATCCCATTTGTTAACAAGAATTACAATTCCTTTTTTATTTCGTTCAGCAAGCCAGAAAATATTCCTCACTTGACCGTCAAATCCCCTGGTAGCATCTAATAATAAGATACAAACATCTGAATGCTCTATCGCTCTAACACTTCTCATTACAGAGTAGAATTCAAGATCTTCTTTTACTTTAGATTTTCTTCTAATTCCAGCAGTATCTACGAGATTAAATTCAAATCCAAATCTATTATATTTTGTATCAATTGAGTCTCTTGTTGTTCCTGCAATATCAGTAACAATATATCTTTCTTCACCTATTAAAGCATTAATAAATGATGATTTTCCTGCATTTGGCCTGCCAACTACAGCAAATCTAGGTAGGTCATTTACCTCTTCTGGTTCATCTGAAAAGTTTTTAACTAGAGCATCTAACAAATCTCCAGTACCAGATCCGTTAATACTAGCAATTGTATAGTATTCTCCTAATCCTAATTCATAAAATTCAACAGCATTGTTAGATCTTGCTGAATTATCTACCTTGTTTACAACTAGAAATACAGGTTTATTAACTTTTCGAAGCAGTTTTGCTACATCTTCATCCATAGCAGTTACTCCAGATTCAACATCAACCATAAATATAATTGCATCAGACTCATCTATTGCTAATTCTACTTGTTTGTCGATTTCACTTTCAAATACATCATCACTACCAACAACGTACCCTCCAGTATCAATCAGAGAAAACTCCTTACCATTCCAATCACTTTTACCATAATGTCTGTCTCTAGTAACACCACTAGCAGCATCTACTATTGCTTCACGCCTTTGTACAAGCCTATTAAAAAAAGTTGATTTGCCAACGTTTGGTCTTCCTACTATTGCTACTATATTACTCATATCATTTAAATGAATGCAAATGTAATGTTAAAACTAGAATTTAATGCAAAAAAAAAGTTGATTAATAAATTAATCAACTTTTTATATAATATAAATTAAGTAAGCTTTATTTCAATTTTGAAGACATTTCTGTATTTAATTCTGCAGTCTGTACAGTAATACCCCATACTTCGTCGATAGATGCCGTAGCAGCTTTCTCATCATTACGATGAGTTCTCCAGCCGTGCATTTCATTATAAGCATTTACATAATCAACATCTGGATCAGTAAAATCACCCATTCCTTCAGCATGACTATTGTAAGCCTCTACTTCTAACAATTGTCGTGACTCCCCACCTGAAACTAACATAAATAAACCGCTAACACCAGAATAACCAAGTTCTTTCTGTACCTTATTGTTATTTCTCCAGAATCTTAAAAAATCTGACATCTGACCTGTTTTAATAGTGTATGTTGTCATTTTTACAAATTTAGCTGGCGGTGCATCATTATTCCAATTTTGACAAAGTCCTTTCATTCTCCACCATCTTTTATTTCCGTCATTACTTTGAACATAAGGCATTACATGCTTACCCCAATAAGCTAATTCTGCAGTGTTATCTTCGTCAAAAGCTGCTGCATTTCTATTACCCATCACCCTCATATACTTTCCTTGATCTTGTCCAGTAATGATTTGGTACGTAGCCATAGAAGTTTCGGCCGTTCCATTAAATTTATCTGTCTTTTTAGCTACACCAGCTTCAAACTCTGCATTCATCCCAGCTTTAGGGGTCCATTTATTCGTTTGCCAATATTCACTATTTGGGTTAGTTTGAGAAAAGGCAAAAAAGGGCACTAAAAGTAACACTAATAATTTTTTCATTTTGTATGTTTTTATAGTTAATTAAGGCTAAACTATACAACTACATGAAAATAAGTTTTAAATAAAAGTTATTAGAGTCGTGAAAATTTAAAAAATGTTTTAATTATTGTAACCGAACCTTCTTAATTGAGTTTGATTGCTTCGCCAATTTTTATTGACTTTTACATAAAGTTCAATATGAACTTGTTTACCAAAAAATGCTTCTAAATCTCTTCTAGCTTGTGTACCAACTCTTTTTAAAGCCACCCCTTTATGACCTATAACAATTCCTTTTTGACTTTCTCTTTCTACCATAATAATAGACCTAATTCTAATAATTTTTTCTTCTTCAAAAAACTCTTCTGTTAGGATTTCCACAGAGTATGGAATTTCTTTTTTGTAAAAAGTTAGAATTTTTTCTCTTACAATTTCATTTACAAAAAATCGCTCCGGTTTATCCGTAAGTTGATCTTTAGGGTAAAAAGGCGGAGATTCTGGAAGTAACTCTACTATTCTGTTAAAAACTTCTTTAATTTGAAAATTTTTAAGTGCAGAAACAGGGTATATCTCAGCATTTGGGACTTTTTCTTTCCACATCTCTGCATACACTTCTAACTCTTCTTGATTAGAAATATCGATTTTATTAATTAATAATAATACAGGTATTTTGGAGTTAATTATTTTTTGAAAAAACTTTTCATCTTTAAGGTCTTTTTCTCCAATTTCAACCATGTAGACTAATACATCTGCATCATCTAACGCAGCTTTTACAAAATCCATCATAGATGATTGGAGCTCGTAAGCTGGTTTTATAATTCCTGGAGTATCGGAAATAACCATCTGAAAGTCATCGCCATTTACTATCCCTAGTATTCTGTGTCTTGTAGTCTGGGCTTTTGAAGTAATAATAGAAAGCTTCTCTCCAACAAATGAATTCATTAGAGTGGATTTACCAACATTTGGATTTCCAATAATATTTACAAAACCAGCCTTATGCATATTTTTTTTTTCAAAGATACTTTTTATATTATTTAAATGAATAAAAAAAAAGACCTATCATAAAATGACAAGTCTTTTTAAATACTAAATTCAATTAACTATTTAGCACAAAGTTTAATATTATAAATTTAATAAGATTGATATAATTTAACTATAACAAATCAAGCTTGGAGTGTAAGAAATCAAAAAAAACAGAATTTGCAGTGGAATTCCCGTAGTAAAAGAATGAAAAAAGCTGTATAAGAGGTTCTTATTATTTTATTAAGTTTGTAACATGAGAAATAAAATACTTTTATTGGGTTCTGGAGAGTTAGGAAAAGAAGTTGTAATTGCGATGCAAAGATTAGGACAATATGTAATAGCTGTAGATAATTATAAGGATGCTCCTGCAATGCAAGTATCTCATGAATTTGAAGTTATAAACATGTTAGATGGAGATGAGTTAGATAGAATTGTCGATAAACATAAGCCAGATTTTATTGTGCCAGAAGTAGAAAGTATTAGAACAGAACGTTTCTATAAATATGAAAAACAAGGATATAAGGTAATCCCGTCAGCAAAAGCAGCAAATTACACAATGAATAGAAAATCTATTAGAGATTTAGCGTCCGTAGAATTAGGTTTGAAAACCGCAAAATACAAATATGCAACATCTTATGAAGAGCTTATTGAAGGAGTGCAATTCACAGGTATGCCATGCGTAGTTAAACCATTAATGTCTTCTTCTGGCAAAGGACAGTCTGTAATTAGAAGTGGATCCGATATTAAAAAAGCTTGGACAGAAGCATTAAAAGGATCTCGAGGTGATTTAATGGAAGTAATAGTAGAAGAATTTATCTCCTTTGACTATGAAATTACTCTACTGACTCTCACGCAAAATAATAATAAAACTTTATTTTGCCCACCAATTGGACACAGGCAAGAAAGAGGAGATTACCAAGAAAGTTGGCAACCAATGAAAATGGAAGATATCCACTTAAAAATAGCCCAAGAAATGGCAGATAAAGTAACCAAATCACTTGGAGGTAATGGTATTTGGGGAGTTGAGTTTTTTATTGGTAAAAATGGTGTGTACTTCTCAGAGTTATCCCCCAGACCACATGATACAGGAATGGTGACCCTAGCAGGAACACAGAATTTCTCAGAATTTGAACTACATGCTCGTGCAATATTAGGGATTCCAGTTTTGAAAATACCTCTAATTAGAAATGGTGCATCTGCAGTTGTATTGGCTGAAAATGAAAATGAAAAATTTCCATTAATATCAGGTTTAAAAGAGGCTGCAAATTATAAAAATACAGATTTTAAAATTTTCGGAAAACCAACAACAAGAAAATATAGAAGAATGGCAATTTCTTTAGCATATGGCACAGAGGAGACTTCAATATTAGTTGAAAAAGCAATAGAGGTTGCATCTAAAATAAAGATTGACTAAGCAGAGTTTCTACTAGCGTTAATATTACCAAATAAAGATCTTGTCACTATCTTATCATAAATAATAATCTCATCTCTATTTTTTATTGGATCTTTTTTTAATTCCTGTAATTTCTTTAAAGCATGTTGCTGTATTGTTAATAATGGCAATACAATTGACTCTCTAGCTTCTATAGACAGTTTTCCAGCAGGTTCTTCACTCATTAATTTTCTAGAGCCTGTTAATTTGTAAAGCATTTCTAGAGTTGTATTATATTCATTAAAAATTATATTCCAAAAATCTCCAAATTCCTTATCATCAGACATGTATTTAGTTAGATCTAAAAAAGACTTAGATAGTGACATCATACTGTTTTCAATTAAAGTTTTAAAGAAACTAGACTCTTTATAGAGTTTTTTAACTTTACTTAATTCACCAAGATCATCATAATGCTTTAGTGCATATCCAACTCCAAAAAATCCAGGGACATTTTGCTTTAATTGACTCCAAGAACCAACAAATGGAATTGCTCTTAAATCTGAAAATATTAATTTATCATCTGAATTTCTTTTAGAAGGCCTACTTCCTACATTTGTTTTTGAATAATATTTTAAAGTACTCATATGCTCTAAATATGGAAGAAATTTAGGGTGGTTTTTGAAGTTAACATATGCATCATAACTAATCTTAGATATGTGATCCATCGTTTCAAAACAGTCCTCAGGGATCGTTAAATCAGTTTCATTAAGTTTATTTAAAATACCTGAACTCATAAGTTGCTCGACATTATATTTAGAAGAATCTAATGTTCCAAAATTAGAACTTATTGTTTGCCCTTGTACGGTAAGCTGAACTTCTTTAGACTCAATACTAGGCCCTAGAGAAGCATAAAATTTATGTGTTTTTCCACCACCTCTTGCTGGTGGACCACCTCTACCATCAAAGAATATAACATCTACTTTATGTTTTCTAGAAATACTAGTAAGCATTTGCTTTGCTTTATAAATAGCCCAATTAGCCATTAGATACCCCCCATCTTTTGTGCCGTCAGAAAACCCTAACATAATATTTTGTTTAAGTTTTCTATTTAATAAATGCTCTAAATAAGTTGGGTTTGTGTATAAGGCTTCCATTACATCAGAAGCATTTTCTAAATCTTCAATTGTTTCAAATAAAGGGCATATGTCAATAGGTAGCTCATCATCAAAAGCCACCAACTTCAACATCGCATATAGTTGCATTACATTTAACGCAGTTTTATTGTTACTTATAATATATCTATTAGCTGCTTTTTCTCCATTTGAAGTTTGAATTTTTTTAATTGCCTTTATAGTATTTAAAGTGTTCAACACTAATTCGTTAGAAAAATATGAGAGATCTATACTTCCTTTTACTTTAGATAAGATTTGAATTTGTTCATTTTCAACAAGTTCAAAGTAATTATTCGGGAAAAGATCTAATTTATTTTTAATTGAGCTTTTAACTATTTCATTAAATACATTGTTATGCACCCTACTATCTTGTCTGATATCCATTGTTGCAAAATGAGAACCGAATAGTTTTACTTTATTAATCAAACTATCGACTAAATTCAAGTATAGTGATTGGTGGTCTTTAATAATTATTACTTTTATTTCTTGTAAGCTATCCATCAGGTATTTTGACGAAAAGATATTTTCAGAGCTTCTTATAAATACATATTCATGTAGGTTATCTTGAATTTTAATTAGCTTATCTTCTACTCCTTTAAAAGTAAGTCTTCTCTTTAATTCTCTAACATCTCTATAATAATTTTTAACTATAGTTTGTTTTAATCTATCCGCGACCTGTAAAGTGATTTCAGGTGTAACAAAAGGATTTCCATCTCTATCTCCTCCTGGCCAAAAACCGATGCTCATTAGGTTATTTTCGAAATCTTTATTATTAAAAATATTTTCTTTTATATAATTATAAATATCACCAAAGGACTGGTAGAAAACATTTTCTAAATACCATATTAAATTTACCGCTTCATCAAAAGGAGTAGGCTTCGTAGATTTAAAAAATGAAGTCTTCGCTAATTGAGTAAGGTAATTTTTTATATCAATAAGCTTGTTGTTTTTAATAGCCTCGGTAAGATCTGTAATAATCCCTAATACATTATCAGGGTAAAATTGAGTAGGGTGAGCAGTTAATACGATTTTAACATTAAAATCTTCAATGTAGTTTTTTAATACTTGAATTTTATCTTCTGTTGTTGCAGACTCTTTTAGGTTTCGAATAGTACCTACTCCATTCATGTTGTTTACAATTGGAAAAGACGCATCTTCAATAGCGTCAAAAAGAACTACTTGTCTCTCAATATATTGTATGAACCTAAACAGAAGGTCTATTTGACTTTTTTCATTTCTTCTTCCTTGATATTTAATAAAAAAATTCTCAACTATTTTTGAAGGGTCATTACCATGTTTAAAACCCTTTAAACATGTTTCATGAAATAAAGGTAGCAGAACACCAGTTTTGTTAATTTTATCAAATGGAAGAGTTAAAAATATACTATTATAAATTTGAAATTTTGCTAGCACGCTTTCCTTGAATCTTGTAACCTTAGGTTTTACTGACATTTAAAATTGATTTTGTGTTAATTCATATCACTTATGTGAATTTAAGTTAAATAGTGATATTTAAATATATATAATTCAAAGAATCGTGAAATATTACAAATTTGATAATACAGCGTATTATAAATTACACTTTTAATGATGTAATTCATTTTCAGATGACAATTATTTTCATAAGTCAAAATGATATGGCAAATTATAATTTAGAGAAATAAAATTAAGAGTCTATTAAATAGTTTTTAAGACCTTGGTAGTTTTCAATATGAATAGAAGATTTTTCTTTATTCATTATTGATTTAATTTGCATTGGAGTGACCAGGTTATTCGCATAATCACTCATGACCTCTGGGAACTTAGAAGGGTGAGCTGTTTCTAAAATTACACTTTTATATTCAGGGTTTAATATTATAAAATTCTTAGCGCCTAAATAACCAATTGCCCCATGAGGGTCTGGAATATAGTCATATTTATGAATCAATTCTTTTATAGCCTCCACGGTTTCATTATCACTAAAACTATATGTAGCTAAATTTTCCTTAATAAGTTTATAATCATTATTGTATAGTTCACTTATCCTAATGAAATTACTTGGATCCCCAACATCCATGGCGTTTGAAATTGTTTGAATAGATGGTTCAGGTTGATATAGCTTGGTGTTTATATATCTATCTACAACGTTGTTTATGTTATTTGAGGCAATAAATTTATCTATTGGTAATCCGATTTTTTTAGCCAACATACCAGCACAAATATTACCAAAATTTCCACTTGGGACTGAATAAGCGATCTTATCCCCATTTGAAATATTTAAATCTCTATAACTGAAAAAGAAATAAAACATTTGCGGAAGCCATCTTCCAACATTAATTGAGTTTGCTGAAGTTAAAGTAATTCTATCAAGTAAATCCTTGTCTAAAAAAGCATTTTTAACCATAGCCTGGCAATCATCGAATGTACCATTAACTTCTAGAGCAGTTATATTTTCTCCGAGAGTAGTTAATTGTTTCTCTTGTACAGACGAAACCTTTCCTTTAGGGTAAAGTATTACTACTTTTATTCCTTTTACCTTATAAAAACCACTCGCTACAGCCCCTCCAGTATCTCCTGAAGTAGCAACCAATACAGTCACAGGTCTATCTCCTTCTTTTTCGTTTAAAAAATAAGAGAGACACCTCGACATAAACCTGGCACCAACATCTTTAAAAGCCATAGTTGGGCCATGAAACAACTCTAGTATTGAGATTTTATTATTTAGCTTCACTAGTGGAAAATTAAATGATAAAACATCATCTAAAATTTCAAGCAATATAGTTTTTGGAATATCATCACCAACAAATTGCTTTATACATTGATAAGCTATTTCAGTATCCGAAAAATCATTTAAATTATTAATAAAACTATTCGGTAGTTTCATTATTTTTTCAGGGAAATATAAACCTTTATCTGGAGCTAAACCTCTTATTAAAGCTTCCTTGAAAGTAACATTTTCTGATTTTTTATTAAGACTATAATAATTCATTTTGTATTAATTTAAATTGTTACAACTCCATTAGGACTAATCTTTGACACGTAAGTAGCAAAATCAATATTTGATTTTGAATAAACAGATTTAAATATCGACTCAATATTAATAGCCATGTCTTTTCCTTTAGCTAAAGCAAAAACTGATGGTCCAGAACCAGAAATCGAACAACCAATAGCGCCTGCAGCAAGAGATTTAGATTTTAACTCATCAAAATATGGAATTAACTTACTTCTGTGTTTTTCAACAAGGTGATCATTCAATGATTTTTTCATTAACTCATAATCACTAGTATGTAAGGCATGAATTAACCCACCTAATTCTGACAACTGCTTAGTAGTGTCAGAAAGGGAGACCATTTTAGGTAAAACATCTCTTGATTCAGAGGTTTTTATTTCAATTTGAGGGTGTATAATAATTACATATAAATCTTTAGGAGTTGGTAATTGTAAAACTTCAAGAGGATGCAAGTTTTTAACCAGAGTAAATCCTCCAAATAGAGCTGGAGCTATATTATCAGCATGCTCAGAATTACTAGCTATAAATTCTCCTTTCATAGCAAAGTTTGTTAGCTCCAGTTTATTAAACGGTCTTCCTAATAATTCATTTATTGCATAAACACTCGATGTAGCACTTGCGCCACTACTGCCTATACCACTGCCTGGTTTAATGTTTTTATAAATTTCTATTTCAAAACCAAAATCTGGTTTTACAGAATCAATAAGTGCTAGAGCAGAAACGGAAGCTACATTTTTATCGACTTCGAAGGGTAAATCAAAACCCTCAATCTTTGTAATTACAATCCCCTTTTTAATAGTCTTCCTTACCACCATCTCATCTCCAACACTTTCTAAAGGAAAACCTAAAATATCAAAACCACAAGCAACATTAGATACAGTTGCTGGAGAAAAAACTCTTATTTCATTCATATGTTGTATGTTAATAACATCACGTAAAGCACTAAATTTTACAATTCCATGCGCAAAAATAATATTTTGATTTTAGAAATAAAAGTTTAGACCATAGGTTTTTCAATTAAAAAAAATAAAGTGCAACACATCAACAAAATAGAGAATAGAGATAAAACCTTAATAGCACTTAGACCGCTAATGGCATAAAAAAAAGACCTTTTAAAAAGAACTCTTAAGCAGGTGTTAGTTAACTATAATTTTTGTAAATTTAACTTGTCCCTTAATCATAATTTTAATCAAATAAACACCACTATTTAATTTTCCAATTTGAAGTCTATCAGAATTTATTTTAGCATCAATTAGTTTTCTTCCATTTATATCAAAAAGTTCAATATTTTTAGCACCACTTACGGATGATTTAATAAAAATAAATTCAGTATTTGTTGGATTTGGGTATATCTTTAGTGATAAATTATTTAGTAAAACTGTCGATAATTCATCATCTATAGTTAACAAACTATACCATGAATTCCCTTCAGAACCTACATTTCTAACACTCATTGTGTTATTTGTTCTTGAAATAATTTGATAAGTCTGACTATTTAGTGCAGTGTAAAATCCTAAATTTCCATAACTGTTAAATGTAATTGTTTCTTCACTATCACCAACATTACTAGTTACATATTGATCTGTATGGTTCGTTAATGGATAATTAAAATATTCGTTAAACTCATTATCTGCATCATACGAATCATTACCGTTTGGATCAAAAGCAGAATCTATTTCAGGTTTTTTACCAAAAATACTACCATCTTCTCCTGTGTTGACTGATAAAACTCCAGTATCACTAAATGTCCACCTATCATCATAAAGACCTGTATTTGATTCACTTGATGCCTCAGCTGACCACCATTCAGCTGTATATGCACTTCCTGGGCCGACCCCCCTGTAGTTATCAACTTCTGCTTGAATTCTCCAAGTCCCTGAAGATAAAAATTCTACTAATTCTTCATTGGTATTGTTATTTCCGTCTGTAGATACAAAATCCATCCAATTAAGGTTAAAAGGGGCTTGTAGGACTCTCATTCTTAGTGTATAAAGACCTTCAGCTAAATAACCTGTAAATGAAACTGTTTGCCACTCTTGCCAACCGCCAGTTGAAGGTGTGGATATAACTCCTATGTTTTCTGTCGAGTTATCATTTATTAACTGTAACTGTAATGATCCAGTCCCTTCAGATGCAACTCTAAGGCTTATTGTGTAATTTCCAGAGTCATTAACAGCAACAAGGTAATCAGCAAAGTCACCGGGATCAGTATAACCTATGTTTAAACCTCCAAATGTATCACTAGTCTCTTCAGTTTCTAAGCCTTCTTGATAATAGAAGTCTTCTGCTTGTATTTTACCAGGTATTAAAAGTCTTGTAGATAAATTATTTTCAACTGGATAATCTTCAAAACTATATAAATATTCATCGAACTCTGAAAGTAATCCTTCCCCATAATAGCTTACAGTAATTTCATCTTGAAATGACATGTAATTATCAGTAATAACATTAATTACTTGACTATTATTTGAATCAATATCAACAGATAAAATTTCGGTAGACTCTCCATTTAATTTTAAATCAAATAAATCTAAATCAAGTTCTTGAATTATTAACGGATGGGTAAGTACAATTTTGATTGACTTTTCATCTTCTAATGTATTTGCTAATAATATTTCAAATTCAGGAATCTGATCGGTAGAATCGAAAAATTCTAATTTACTTAAGTTAAATGATATGTTGCCTTCAATTTTTAATTTTAACTTTTGAACACCTTCGTTTAGATATATATTAGTTGTAAGTCTATTTATGAAATTTGAATAACCTCCACTATTATAAAGGTTGATTTGATTTGTTATCTCTAAACCGTTAGAAAGTAAACTGATTTTTCCACCAGCTTGCTCAGAAGAATACCTAGTCACAATATCGTAAAAACCTGAATTTTCTACATCAACTGTATAAATTAGCCATTCTCCTTCTTCTACCCATCCCACGTGGTATCCATTACTTTCATTATCTGTAGACACTTGAATATCCACACCATCATTTCTGTAACTCCAACCATTATTCCAGGTAGTATACTCGCCTGTTGACACTTGATAAGTTCCACTGACAGCATCAGAATAGGCGTATTGTTCAAGACCTAAATCATAATTAGTTAGATGTATTATACCAGGTATTACATTGTCTGAATAAGCAACTGTTTCATTAGTATGGGGTTGTCTCATCATAGCGTCAATAACATCTCTGTTATATTTAGTATTTTCTATACGAGAATCATTACTAAACTGCATTAATCCTAGCATGGCATTATCTATACTTGGTTGATTCTGTCCATTTTCAAAATAATTGACAATAGACTGAAAGTTTGAGTTTGAAGTTATTGATAATGTTGAATTAATAGATTCTGTTTTTTTCCAAGGCCACCATGCCCATCCTATTTCATTTTCTTCAAATAACCTTATAGCATCTGTAAACCATAAATTTGAATTCTCACCTGACTCTCCCATCCATAATGGAACATTATTTTGATTTCTTATATCCAAGACCCATTGAATTGACTCTGTATCGTTATAACTCCAATATTTATGAAAACTATAGACCAAGTTGTCATCCCAAGGGGGGGTTAAACCAGAAAAGTCATTAGCAAACCAATTTCCTTCAATAAAAATAATGTGCTCATCATCATACTCTCTAATTGCATCTGTTACCTGTATGTAAAAATTTCTTAATTCATTATTACCTAACTCCCAATTAGTTTCGTTAAGTAAATCATAACCACCTATCCAAGGTTCGTCACTGTACCTTATGGCCAACTGCTCCCAAAGCGCGATAGTTTTATTTTTATTTTCTACACTTTCCCATAAAGAAGGAAAAGCAGAGTTGTAATCTGAAATAGCAGCATCATAACCTTGCCCACCTGGTGCGGCATGGAGGTCTAGTATTAAATACAATTGATTTGCTTCACACCAGCTTAAAAGTTCATCAATCATTTCAAATCCTTTAGTAAGCCATGTGTTTTCTCCAGGAACTGGCTCTTGCTGAATAGATAGTGTAAAAAGTTCGTAATGCATGGGTAAACGAATGCTATTAAAACCCCAGCTAGCTATTGAATCTATATCTTGCTCAGTGACAAAATTATCAAGCCATGATTCAAAAAACAATTCAGTATTATCGCTCCCAACAAGATTAGTAAGTTTTTCCTTGAACTCATGTTGAGTGTTTGCTCCGGATGAGTAATTAAACATATATGGTTCTTGTAGCATCCATCCTCCAAGACCTGCAGCGCGAAGAATAACCTCATTGCCATTTTCATCTATAATGTCTTTATTTAAACTTGTTAAATTTTGACTAAAAACATTAGAAACTAAAAAGATAAAAAATAATAGTGTGCTTTTTTTCATTAGTCTAAATTGTCGAGTCCGTATAATGTTATTTCAGACCCATGACAATATGTATCACTACCGTAATTTGATGTGATAGAAATTTTCAAGTAATTAAACTCATCAGAAACACCATCTAATTCAAAATCATGTCCATTCGCAGCAACTTCCATTGCGCTACTAGGAATATTCCCCTCTGCATCCATAGGATTACCTATATCATATTGGCCTAAAAGTGTCCATTCCTGTCCATTATTACTAGCAAACAAGTCAAATGATTTCATGTTTTCTTCTTGATAATAATAAGCACTAGTCGATGAAGGGCCATTATACCAATATGCTCTTTGCCATACTTTTAATCTATGAATTTTAACAGTTTTATTTAAATTAACAACAATATCTAAAGGCCAATTTAAAGTACCTCCATTTTGATCTCTCCAAATTATAAAATAACTATTATCAGCATCTGTCTCAGTAGTATCTATAACATCATCCCAAAAATTTACAGTAGCACCTTCCCAAGCATTTCCATTTACCGATTGACTGCTTAATAAGCTCCAGCTTGATTTATCAATAACTTCTTCAAATAGAGGCGCAAAAACCCCTTTTTCTTGTAGTTCTGTAATGTTACCTTCAAAATCTTCAACCTTGGTGGAAAAAATCATTTCTGTTGCTTCTAGCCCTCGAATAAACCTATTTTCGTTTGGACTATTCGATGATAAAATTCTAATTTCTTCTTCAGATCCATTTTGGATATGAACATGTACATATACTGTTTTGGATTCTATATTTTCCCATTCTATTCTTACCCCACCTAAGTCTGGATAAATTTCAATACTTTCTTGAACTAAATATATAAAGGATTCAAGCGGAACAAAATTAGCTATTTCAGCTTGTGATGTATTATCATTATTATCCACTACATACAAGCTAACTTCAACCGGTGAAGTTTGATTTAGTCCTGAAATTTCAATTTCATTGTTATGTACGCTAGAAACTCTAAATACATCTACTCCAAGAGTGTTTGTATATTCTGCTCTTACAAATAAAATATCAGTGTCATCTGGAAGAATATATGAAATAATTCCACCGCCATGGGTTGGAGTTATTGAATCGATAGTTAATTTACCAGGAGCTGTAATATCTCCACTTTCATTTTCTTGACATGAAAATGATAACAAGATTGTAAATAGAAATACTATTTTTTTTATTTCTTTTTTCATATAAATTAATTTTTTACCAACCTGGATTTTGAATTAAATTAGTATTGATAGTTAGTTCATTAATGCTTATTGGCTGTAAGTAATCCCTAGGGCTACTGAAGGATCTATTTCCTACATCTCTAAGTGTATAGAATCCATTCTCAGTGGTTTCGTCAACAGACCACCCTTTAACAGGAGAGTTCAAATAGTTTTCAGCTAATTTCCACCTTCTTAAATCATTATATCTATGACCTTCAAATGCAAACTCTATTAATCTTTCATGTCTGATAATATCTCTTAAACCATCTTGAGTTGTGTGTTTATTAACGGTAGCTGCAATGGTCGGGTCTCCCCAAGATTCTTCAATTGTTTTTATGCCAGCCCTCTCTCTAACTGAGTTTAACATTGCATAAACTTCCTGAGTAGGTCCACTAAATTCATTTGCTGCTTCAGCATAATTTAAATATAGCTCTGCTAATCTAACAATGGGCCAAGAATATTGAACTATTTTATCATAACCATCCCCTTCAGAATCAGGGTGAACTATTTTTTTAAGTGCATAACCAGTAATTAAATAATCACTTGTATTTGCAATTCTTCCATGAGTCTCCCCTTTTCTCATTTTTAAGTTCCACATACTACCCCAAGTTCTATTATAACCTCTGTCAAAACCAATAGAAGCATAAAATCTTGGCTCTCGATTTAAGTGTAAGTTTACTGTTCTTTGTGCAAACTGCGCATAGGGGTTTTGTGAGCCAGTAATAGTAGAAACTTCATATCTGTTACTATAATCAAATGTTAAGTCTTGATCAATCGGAAGTCCATTTTTTGTGTAGTACAATTCAGCGGACCTTAAAGTTGGAGCTACCCATTGCCATGCGGCCTCAACAGATGAAGACGTAGGACTCTTCATTAAAGAACCGGCTTGTAATTGCCACCAATTAGTTCCTACTGGATTTGAATGACCCCAAATAAGTTCATTATTCCATCTATCCACAATTGAATACCTAACATCATACTGTTTTTTTACAACTTCATATTCGTAATTTTCAGTATCAAAAGTTGGAGGGGTATCAGTAAACTGATATAAAGCTGAACCTTGCGCAATAGCGGTATTAAGAGCGTCCAAAGATGCAATCATAGCTAATTCCCATTTATTGATATCATAATTTTGATTGAAAAAATGCTCACCTTCATAATTTACAAATCCGGAGTAAAACTCACTATTTCCATTAAATAAAGGACTAGCAGCAAATAGTAAAACTCTAGACTTAATAGACTTAGCAATTACCTGATCTATTCTACCTAAATCATTATTATTTAAAACTCTTAAAGGAAGATTAGTAATAGCAAGATCAATTGTTTCAGTTATGTAGGTAATACATTCATCAATTGTATTTCTTTTTACTCTAACCTCTTCATCATTAGCAGAAATAGGAAGATTTTCATCCGTTATTGGAATAGGACCATAGTACTTTAAAAGAGTGAAATGATAAAAGGCTTTTAAAAACTGAGCTTCAGCTTTCCAAGAATCTTTTTCTTCTTGAGTCATATCAACCACATTATCCATGTTTTCGATTAAAATATTACAACTTCTAATTCCTCTCCATAATGATCCGTGACGTTCATATCCAGACCAATAGCTCATAAGTGGGCTAGAAGATGACTGAAGCCCTTTCATTAACCTTATTCCAGCTGTTTCTTTAGAAATGGGTGTGGTTAAAGCATCAGTTGCAGTAACATAAGAACTATATAAGTCATCATTTTTTGGTAAATAACTATAGCATGTAGCTAGAGCTGTATATGCTGATTCTTGTCTATCAAAGAGCAAATCTAGTTCTTGTGTTTGATCTGGAACAATATCTAAATACTCATCACAACTTAAAAAGGTGAAAGAGATTAGTAAAAGGTGTATTATATTTTTTTTCATAATTTTTTTCTTAAAATTTTACTTGTAACCCTAAGTTATATATTTTTTGAGGAGGATAACCTAATCCATTACCTCCCATTTCTGTATCCCATAAATCGAATCTACTAAAGGTCAACAAATTTAGACCTGTAAAATAAACTCTAGTATTTAAACCTTTAAATACACCGCTTGACTTTTCAGGTATAGTGTATCCAAATTCAACATTTTTTAATCTAAGAAAATCTCCTTCACGTTGCCACCATGTTGATTGCTGCTCATTATTACTTATTGCATAAGTAGAGAGTCTAGGCCAAAATGCATTTGGATTAGGATTGTTTTCAGACCAATAATTATTTGCTATAACACTTAAAGCATTTCTTTCATTTACAAAAGGTGAAATATCATTTGGGTTTATAAAAAATGAAACTTTAGCTGCACCCTGCATAAATATAGACAAGTCAAAGTCTCTATAACCTGCTGAGATTCCAAAACCATAAATAATTTCAGGAACTTGAGGAGACCCTATTGCTGTCATATCATTTTCATTAACTACACCATCACCATTTAAATCTGTATACTTAATATCTCCTGGCAAATATGCATTCGATGATGAAGAAAACCCATTAAATTGTTCTGGGGAGTTAGCAATATCTTCCGCATCAATAAATAATCTTTCCGCTATTAATCCAAAAGGCTGGTTAACTGGATGACCAATTCTACTTAGATTAGCAAATTCATAACTTGGCTCTCCATTAACAATTACTTCATTTGTAGCATATGTAAAGTTTGCTCTTCCTGATATATATAATCCTGATGAAAATGCTTGATTGTAATCAATTGATGCGTCAACTCCTTTAGATTTAACCTCGCCTAGGTTACTACTTATTCCTGTAGTTAATCCCATAGATTCTGGAATGTAATCTCTTTGCATATAAATTTGACTTCTATGTTCTGTAAAGTAATCGACTTGAAGATTTAAGGCTTTATTGATTTCTAATTCTAATCCAAAATTTGTTTTCTCAGCAACTTCCCATGTGACATTTGGGTTTGAATATCTGTAAATTAAATATCCGTTACTGTAATTACTATAATCTAAACCCCAAGAATATGAAGTATTTCCCTCATTTAAATTAACATCCGATAAATAGAAAAATCTATCATTGGCACTTGATATTCCATCATTTCCAACTTTCCCATGAGTTATTTTTAATTTCAATAGTGTAATACTTGAGTTCAACTCTTCAAGCCAATCTTCATTTGAAACAATCCATCCAAAACCAACTGATGGAAAGAACCCATATCTATTATCTTCAGCAAACTTTTCAGATCCGTTATAGCCAAAGTTGAATTCAGTAAAGTATCTAGAGTCATAATTATAAGAAAATCTGCCAGATATACCCATATTTCTTGATGGAAGCGATGCGAAATCGCTACTCCCGCTTATTGTATTTAACGATTCACTAAAGTTAAAAACTAATAAACCTCCTATTTCATGCTTTTCTTCAAATATTCTGTTATACTCAGTTGTAAATTCATAATAAAAATTACTATTACTATAATTGTTTATCGACGGACTGTTTAAATACTCAGTTCCTTCCTGAATTTGATATAAATAATTAAGTAACCCTTCTTCAGTTTCAACTTCAGCCATTCCGTAATAGAAAGGAGTGTAACTTCTAGAGTTTTCGTTTTCAGCATAAGTTCTTACTGATGCCATACCTCTAAATTTTAAACCTTCAGTTATGAAATCTAAATCTTGTTCAAGTTGTACTTGTGAAAGAATTGTGTTTGTAAACCTGTCTTTATATCCCTTAACCATATCAGCATATGGATTTGGAAATCCTCCATTACCTTTATTTCCAAACAGAGTATGATTAAAACCTAAATTGTTTTCATATTGGTAATATTTAGGAAAGTTAACAGGATTTGCTTGCATAACGTTACCGAATATGTCATTTGCACTACTGCTAGGGCCATTGTATCTTTCAAAAACTGAATAGAACTTTACAGCAATCTTAGTAGATTCCGTTAATTTGATATTAATATTTGCTCGTAAATTAGATCTATTAATATCAATATTATTATTGAAATTATTTAGAGGATCTACTTTTAGTAATCCAGTATCATTACTGTGAGATAAAGACAAGTAATACTGTGCAACCTCACCACCACCATTTACGTTAAGATTTGCTTTTTTATTAAGTGTATGATCCTTAAATAACTCATCATACCAATTTACATTAGGATAAATATTTTGATCTTGAGAATTTGCAGTACCATAAATTTTATTTATTGAGTATAAAAGTGGTGCGGATGGGTCTCTAGTTCTTGATGCTTGGTTATACATGTTCATATATTCAACACCTCCTAGAAATTCGTTAGTTTGAGTTGGAGCTGAGAAAGAGTTTTCATATCTAAAAGAAACTTTTGCTTTACCTTTTTTACCTTCTTTTGTAGTTACTAAAATAACACCATTTGCTCCCCTAGCACCATATAAAGCAGTAGCTGTAGCATCTTTCATAATAGAGAAGCTAGCAATATTGTCAGGCTCCATTCTAGCTAAATCATCTGTTGAAACCTCAAGGCCATCAATTAAAATAAGAGGATTATTTGCATAACCAAATGAAGTCACACCTCTAATAAAGAATTGGGCATTATCAGCGCCAGGCTCTCCAGAAGTCTGATAAGAAATCATACCAGCCATTCTTCCTGCTAGTGAATTCGTTAAGTTTGATGAAGGAATTTTTAATTCAGAAGGGTTTATTGTGTTTATAGATCCGATCACACTATTTTTCTTCTGCTTTTGGAATGCAACAACCTGAACTTCATCCAGGGACTCTAAGCTTTCCTGTAAAATAACATTAACTATAGATTGGTTAGAAATAATAATATTTTGTGATTCAAAACCAATATATGAAAACTGTAAAACATCACTTTCAGTATCTGCTTTAAGAGCATAATTACCCTCAAAGGTTGTAGATACTCCGTTAGCGGTGCCTTTAACTAGGATAGTTACCCCAGGAAGTGGCACTCCTTGCTTATCAACTACTTTTCCAGTAACTAATATCGATTGAGCGTAAATAATATTTGAAAAAAGGATAATAAAATAAAGACCTTTTTTTAGATTAATTTTTTTTAACATGCTACAAGTTTAAAACGAATAATTCTTTACTTTTTTAAAGAATCAAAGATAAGATATAATAGCTTTTTATTTAAACTTTATATAATCAAAGATCTCTTAATAATCACGTAAAAATAACTATAATCATCAGCTGATTATAGTTAATAGAAAAAAAAGTGGACTTATAAAAATAAAATATAGGTATAATATATTGATTATCAGTGTTTTAAATGTATTTAGCGTAATTAAAGAAGTGGATTTTTAATTAAAAAAATAGTTAATTAATGACTTTATTCAATTTTCTTTATTAAATCTTCAAAATTATCTCTGTCAATTGAATTATTCTTAACTGTTGCTCTATAATTATAGATTGTGTTAACTGAATACCTTAAAATTTTAGATATTTTTGCGCTATTAGTTATACCAAGTCTTATTAGGGCAAATATTCTCAACTCCGTATTTAGTTCTTTACTATTTGTTATCTCAAGTTTGTAGTCCTCTTTTACAAGTTTCTTAAATTCATCAATAAAATTAGGATATATTTTCAAAAAAGCTTCATCAAAATTTTTGTAAAATATTTTAAGTTCATTATCCTTCAATTGCTTGGATTTTGTTAGCTCTAATAGAGCATTGTATTTATTAGAAGTAATATGATTTCTAACCATTTTTCTATACATATCTAAATGATTAATATAGTCAGAATACAAATTCAGAAAAGTACCTAAATAACGCTCTTTCACTCTATCTGAACTT
>Ga0209830_10000474_pt1 | contig 41929 bp, 27 predicted proteins | sample ArcticOcean_MG_C_12_FD_187439 | JGI IMG/M metagenome (GOLD analysis project Ga0209830, IMG submission 187439) | Marine microbial communities from western Arctic Ocean - ArcticOcean_MG_CB8_130 (SPAdes) (version 2) | ecosystem: Environmental > Aquatic > Marine > Oceanic | place: Arctic Ocean...
GAGAAAAGCGAGTAATAATGCGACGACGACGACGACGAATGTCGATAAATGTCAAGGCTTATTGAAATGTTTCGCAGGTCACGAAAATGTAGTCACGAAAGCTAGATTTAATCCAGTGTATGATTCAATCGCTTTATCGAGTTCGTTAGATGGTACTGTAAAGTTATGGCGCGACTCAGATTTATCGAGGCTTCCAGACGATGATGATTATCAGCAAACTACTACGAATAACAGTAATAACACGAATAATAACGATAAAAACGTCGATTTGAGTGGTAACGACGTAGAATTAAAAGCGTATGGAAATTTGCAAACGACAAAAATAGGATCGCCAGTTTCGCCAGTTATTGATGCGTGTTGGTCATCGAACGATCCGTGGGTATTTGCCGCGGTAACTATAGACGGTACGTTCTCCATCGGAGTCGTTCCTCGCTCGGAGAAATATAGAATATTATTATAATCAAGAAAGTCAATCAATTTTTTAGGCTATTCGTGCTACGTCGGCGCTATTCGCTTTGAAGTGAATGGCGCGTTTGAAAGACTCAATTGTGACTTCGCCAGTCGCCGCGTTTACTGATAAAACTTTGCCTTCTTCACCTACCAAATCGTGATTTCGAACAACTACGCATTTTCCTCCAATACCAGGGCAAACCGGTTCAAATTCATGTTCTTCTACGTTTTGTAAAACGGTTCCAGAGTCTTTCAATTTCACGTCAGCTTCGCGATCGTCTACGTTTGCTCGCACAACCGTACCTTTTTCGCCAGTTTTTATTTTTCTACAAACGATTTGAGTCCTACGCATCCATTTCAGTTTCTTCTTCTTTTTGTTTTCATTCGTCGTTAAAGTCGTTTTCGATTTCTTCTTTTTCTCATCGTCGTCGTCGTTATTTACAAACATGCCAGATACTTTATCATCCACAATCATCTTTCGCTTATCTCCTACAATACTGACACGCGCAGCCATCTCAATTTTTTCTCTTTGTTCGTTTTCTAAATCAATCGCCGTCGCTTCTATTTCTTGCACGTCGACGTTAATATTATTCATAATCTTATTCTGTTTCGCGATTTGCTTCGCTAATAAATTCGCGTTCCTCGTATCCTCGTCCTCGTCTATTCGCTTCTTCTCCCCAATCATTCGTTCGCGTAACTGTTCTTCCTTATCGCGAGGTTTATACTGCAAAAACCAGCCTTTGGGAGTTTCCTCGATCTCGCATAATTTCTCGCGTCCTAAATATTTCACAAAATCGGTTAACGTCGTCCACTTCGTTGAATTCATATGAACGTGCGTCTTGTTCGCAATATACTCGTTATATGCCACCGTAGCCGATACTCTCGAATTCCTATGCGATAGCGCTAACATGTTCAAAAAGTTCCCTAGGAATTCCTCGGAATACCCTCGAATGAACCTCGCAGAGTTCTCCCCGAACACTTTGACTTGCCTCAGATGTTGCTCGGACGAGCAGTGTTGCTTGAACCCGTTCTGATCCCTGCACTGTTTCTCGCACAGTTGACAGAAGAACTTCAGTTTCTGTAATCCTTTCATTTTCGATCTGTTATCGATCGCTTTCGGGCTCAAGAAATCGTTCTTCTTCGCCATGCTGGTATCTGCTTTTATTTATTCTGTTCTCTTCGTTGCTCAATTGCTGCTCGTGTTTTTGTTTCCCTACTGTTGCTACTTGTTTCTTTTCCCAAAGGTCGAGATCGGATGCGTAAAACAGCGAGCGAGCGCTATTTCTTTCTATTCGCTCGCGGCATTTGTTTAAAAGATGTCTACGATGAGTATGCCTAAGGTGTATGTAGCTTTTTAGTACTCGTCCGCGTGAATTAATTATCTCGCGCGTATTATTTATGCCGATTTCACACAATTCCCGCGATACAAAAATAAGGTATACTTTGTAATATTATATTTGCATGGAAACGTGCCTGCTAGACGCGCGTAATTAAACTTTTTATTGAAATAAACCAATCGAATTATTATGAACGAACGTCTAACGTGTCGTATTCCATAATCTCGCGCGTTTTAGTTCACGAATTTTGTACACCTTCGCGCGCGTCCAAGTGCACTCGATATCGAATTTCGATTTTTATAACAAATTATTGGCGGATACAAATTACAAAAACCGTTATAAAATATGGATTAGGTAAGTTTTCGTTTGTACAAAGGAAGCGTTTTTTGCGAGCGCTGTGGCCACAGACAAGGTTTACGTCCATCAAACGAGGACGAGGAAGATTGCTGAGACGTTTTGTTTCGCGTGTGTTTTCCTGCGCCTATGATTAATCATAAAAGTTAACTCGAGAAAGAGGTAGAGAGAGAAGTTTAAATAAAGAAGAACTTTTTTGTTCGAGTGTTTTTGTTCTTTTTAGGCAAAGCTAGAGAGAAGATTACGATTACTGTAAAGAAGAACACGCGTGTAAGATCGAGCCTGTGATGAGCGCGTTAAAGAAGCGTTTGATACAGAGGCGTCGTCGTCGCCGCCGTCGTCGTCGTTGTTGTTGTTGTTGTTGTTGTTGTTATGTCCTATATTTTTTTCTTTTATTTTTTTTCATCGTTTTCTTCGATTCCGATATACAGCACGCTTAACAATATCTTCTTCGCTACGACGACTACTACGACGACGACGATAACAGGGTTCCGAACGATGAATATAGATAACAAACGATTTTACGAGATCCTAGAACTCTCGCCAAATGCGAAAGATCTAACGGAGGAATCTTTAAAGAAAGCGTATAAGCAGGCGGCGATGAAGTATCATCCGGATAGACCTAAAACTGGCGCAGCCGAGAAGTTCGTATTGGCCACGAAGGCTTACGAGACTTTGAAAGATCAGAACTTGAGAAGTATTTACGATAAGTATGGCGAGAAAGGATTAGAAGCGGGATTTCAGCCACCGCAACAACAGAATGAAGGTGCGTGGTCGTGCGGAAGAACAAGCCCTACGACGCCTTCTAGTCCTAACGGAAAATTCCCAGGGCAGAGCGGTTACAAGCAGCAACAGATGTTCGCGGAAGAACAAAGAAGAGCGAGACAAGAACGAGTAGCTCGAAAAAATTTCGGTAGCTTCAACGTCGAAGAAGCTATGCGGAGATTCCAACAGAACTTTGGTAATTTTGATGTTCGCGATTTTGAAGGCGTCGGCCTCGGCGGCCATGCAAATATCAATAAACGTACGAGACAACATGAACAGGAACAAGAACAACATCAACAACAGCAAGAAGGCGACCTTGAATTTCATTTACCTTGTACTTTAGAAGAACTTTATAGCGGTTGCAAAAAAGATGTCCACTTACCAGCAATTGCCGGAAACCAATCGATGGAAGTTACTATTAAGCCGGGCTGGAAACACGGCACGAGATTAACGTGGGCCGATAAGGGATCTCCAAGGCGAGATGGCACGAGCGGTGATTTGAAAATCGTCGTCAATCAAAAGCCGCACGCATATTTTAGGCCAGTTGAAAATACGGACGATTTAGAATTCGACGTAGAGTTACCGGTATCGCGAGCGTTATGTGGTTTCAGATGTACTGTTGAAGGGGTCGATGGCAAGCCGCTCGTTTTTGAAACGAAAAATGTTTCAAAGCCAGGGAAAACGTATCGCATATCGCAGCGAGGTATGCCGAATCAAAAAGATCCATCACTTCGAGGAGACGCGATTGTACGAGTGAACACGATAACTTTTCCTTCAAAGCTTACTGAGAAACAGCGAGACGCTATTAAAGCTGCGTTAGAATAATAAAAAGAGAGAGAGAGAGAGAGAGAACGGAGAAAGAGATATTTTTTTTCTCAAAAGCGTAGCTTTCTAAACTACTACTAGTACTGCTGCTATACAGCTGTTACGCTATTCTCGCCAAACCGAGAGACACTCCTTGTAGTTCTGCAAGAAACTTTTTGGCGTTAGCGTACGCATCATCTTTACCGCTCACCGCATCTTCTAAAATTAAATCAAACGAATCATCTATACCACGGATGACACTCCTTATTTCTCTTCTCAACTTTTCTACGTCTCTCTTTTCGTCATATTCGTGTTCTTTTTCAATTGCCTCTTCTTTCTTTACTTCTTCTAGAACTACATTATCCGTCAATGATGTTGAATTGGAATCCGTTGATTTGAAATCCTTCGTTAACAAATCATTATCCAACTGGGTGAGCTCGCCTCTTAAAAAATCAACGTACTCTGCAAAATGGCTCAATGACTGTGTATTTTTGCAACGATGTCTGATTAAGTCGAATAACTGCCTCATCATTCTAGTGATCGGCCACTGAAAGTAAACATGATCAGCAAATGATTGGTCTTTCAGCATATGTATTTTCTCCATAATCCAATTAACCACTTTGGAATGGTTCACCAGCAACGAAAGGGCGTTCGTCTGCATTATTTCGCTTTCAATACTTTGAGCAAATGTGGAGGAGTCATCCACGTTTTCCTTCCATTCCTTAGCAAAGGCCTTTAAAAGTTCTCTCGATTTCCAATGAAGTTTTATCAAGTGTGATTCGTCAGGTTCCTCCATAAGAGGCTCCAAGCTCTCTAAAACACGAAACCCAAACTGCTTGACATCTGTCCACGTCATAGGTACTCCCATTTCGCTATTTACCCCCCAAACTTTTCGATTAAGAGGTGCCTTCTCAAACTCTATCAAGCACGATGTCTTCTTTTTCTTTACCACTAAAACAGCTGGTTCGCCAGTTGTTATTCGTGGCTTTTCCGTTAGCATTGTAGGTGGCGGTACTGGTTTTTCACGGAGACTTTTTGGCGGAGGTGTTAACACCGGCGGCAGCGCTTTATTTGGTAGTTTTTGAGGATCTTCTTTAATCCCAATCCCACTCAAAACCTTCAATTGTTGAACCTGCTGCGTTAAATTAGCTTGTCCAACCATGATATTCTTTGTCAACATCTCAATCTCTTTCTGTTTAACGCTGTTATTTTTACCATCCAAGGATAAATTCTGGACGAGTGATTTCGTTTGCTTCTTTTCCCTCCTTTCTCGCTCTGCTTTTAATTTCAACTGCTTTTCGCGCTCTTTTAACTTTAACTCCGTTGCTTTTTTGATTTCTTCTATTTTTGCTTTCGCTATTTTTGTTTCCCTTTTTATATTTTCCTTCTCAACGTTTAGAATAATCGCAGGCGTCTTCTTCTTTGGTTTCATTGCAGACTCTGTAATCGGAGCCGACTCTTCGATACCTAAATCCTCTAATTTGAATTCTTGTATCAATTGCTTCGGTTGAAACAAAGAACTTAGCTTATCACCTACGTCGAGTTCGTTTGAAAATAACAACGAAGAAGTACCATTATTATTATTATTACTCCGTTGTTGTTGTTGTTGTTGTTGTTGTTGACTATTACCGTTACTAACGCTAGCGTTCATTATTTGATCGAGCATACTCATGTCATCCGTTAAATCTTGCCCTCCATAATACGCTCCTCTATTATTATTATTATTATTATTATTATTACTAGTGTTACTCATAATAAACCTATTCGTCCCCGAGCTCTCTCGTTCCGGCATCGACTCGACTTTACTCATCACGACATCTTTCCTCTCCATCAGTACTCTTTGAAAGTCATCGCACGCTAACGGTCTCAACAAACAAAACGGAAACCGCTCGTACACTTTCCTAAAACAATTCTTACTGATCAACTGATCTATGAAATGTTGTGCAGTTTCGTCCCGTAAATCTGCCACGAAGTCTTCCGCGAGTTCTTCTCTCACATCTTCCTGTTTCGAGCGCGTGCTTAATACGATTTTGTCCTGGCACTTCCCGAGACCGAGGAGTAAGATGGCGCCAGTTTTATGTCTAGTGAGTTCGTAATTGTTCGATACAGATGAGTCTGAGAACGTTTTTAGTCTATATTTATTGTTATTGTTGTTATTATTAGTAATAGTAGCAGTGCTATTCATGGTTTTAATGATGGATAATAATAGGTTTTTGAGCGTCATAGAAAAAGTTAAAGTTCTCTACTCTGTCAGTCTGTACTTCTATTTCATTCATGAAGAAAGATATGAGTCGAGTTATAAAGCCAGAAGGCGTTGAGCGAGTTGTATATTGCGTGCTAAATATATGTGCGATTATAAGCGCTATGGACAATGACGACGATGATGATGATGATGATGATGATGACTTACTTCTTTTTTTTAGCAGGCTTCCTCTTCGCAGGTTTCTTCTTCGCAGGTTTCTTCTTCGCGGCAGCTTTCGTGGCCTTCGTTTCTTTCCTCTTCTCCTCGACGTGTTCTTCGAAGCCTTCGTCTCCTGGTTCGAGGGGAATATAGTTATCGTTCGTTATATTACCGACGCAAGCGACGTTTTCGGCGGAAGGGTCTTCGCGGAGTTGAACGTAATCGTCGAATATTGTTTCGATTTTCGCGTTATCTACGCCTACGTTGATTATAGCCACGGAGGAGGATAGCAGGTTCGTTCTCGCGAGGTACATTATGCCTTTTAAATCGACTTTTACGTTTGATTGTTGTTGTTGTTGCTGATGTTTACTCGTACCAGCGATGGAAGGTTGTTCCTCGCGCTCGACTAATAAACGACCGACGACGCCGACATCGCCTGATAAATCTACTGCTTCGCCAGAGCCTTTACATTCGAACAAGACCAGAGATTTTTTCGTCTTTTGAATTTGCGCGTGGTTCACGAACAACGGTACTTTTGATTTTGGAATATTCGCACCTACAGTAAACGCGTTATTATTATTACCACCACTATTAGGTGGTTCTTTCCTCTTCTTCGTCGGCGTTATATTAGTAGTAGTTGTTGTAGTAGTTTGCCCTTCTTTCTTATTTGTTTGTTTCTCTTTTGCGTCTTCCATCTCCACATCCGAGTCCGTACTATCGTCGTCGTCGATCATCATCACTTCTTTCTGTTTCTTTTCCGAAAGCCTCACCGCTAACGGTTTCACGTCCTTCTCATCGTCCGACCATCCATCATCTGATGACGACGGTGGTGAATCTTTATCGTTATCGTCGTCGATTATTTTCTTTCTCTTTGCAAAATTTTCTTCTTCTTCCTCGACAACGGCAACATCATCACCGTGAGCTTTAGTAGTAGTAGTTTTTACGGGACTTTTATACTCCTTCATCCAATCCGGTTCACTATCGCTGCTCTCTGAATCTACTTTGTTACTCTTCTTTTCGTGTGCTCCTTGTTCCTTATTACTATCATCATCATCATCGTCGTCGTTATCAGCATCTGTAATGGTCTTCCTCTTCTCGCCTTCATCTTCAACAACATCTTCAACATCATTAATTTTCTTCTCACCAGAGATTAAACCATCTCTACCGTTTTCTATAATCACGGTCTCAATTTTCTTCATTGGAGACCTGATATTCAACGCTCTGTCATCATCCTCTGATGATGAATCGTCGTCGTCATCATCGAGGACGTATGATTTATTTTTATTTATTGGTCCCATTTTGAGGAAATTTTGAATTTTATTAGTTTATTGATTTCTGCAGCGAACGCTTGCTCACAAAAAACTTCGCTCTCAATAGTAACTTCGCTCTCTTGTTCCAATGATTAATTAAGTTAATGTCAACAATCACGAATAGTAATGGCGATAACGAAGTCATCCTGGCGTTACAGAAAGAACGAAAGAATCAATACGAGTCATATAAGAAGCACGGAGGGTTTTTCCAAGCAATGAACGGCGGCAGCACTAACAGTAAGAGCTTTGGAATCACCGCTTTAGGTGTTTGTTATTTATTGATCTTAGTCAGTGGATTAATGTTATACGTGTTCGTCGATGTAATCGATGGAAAGAATTGTGCGTTGTTAGTGATTGCTGCAATGTTCGTCGTCAGAGTACATCCAGCGTTTAAACATAATCAAAATAAGAAAGGATAGTAGTTTGTGTTTTTAAAGTATTATCAGAATATTCATGCGCCGTAGTATACTACATAGAATACGTACTATTTAAGCATGTTATATAACCACATACCGATTGCTAACAAGACACAAATCAGTGTCGCATCGATGCAAAAGTGCCTGGACGATCTCGCTTTTTCAACCGTATCTTTCAAGCGTTGATTCGCGGTTTTTATTTCCTCCGCCGCTAAATCCATGCGCAAATCTAAGTTCTCAATTTGCGGTCGTTGTCGAAGCATTTCCTCGTCCATATCAGTCCCTAAACGTTTTAGAGTTTGTAAACCTCTACTAATTTCGTCTAAATCTTTATCTTGTGTTTTTTTACGTTGTTCGAATTCCTCCCTAAACTGTTTCGATTCCTCAGTATGTTCCATGCCTTCGATCATATGTTTTTCGCGTAAAGTTTTCGGTACGTCGGTTTCGCCGCCCGCTACTCCTAAGCCACCGAAAGAACCCATTTCGATATCTCTCGATAACGATCGCTTATGTTGGTGATGATGCATCATCTTTTTCGATGGCGTTCTTGGTATAGATCTCGAAACCCCGTCTGGCACGTTCTCTATTCGTTGTTCTAAGTGCTCGATCATTTGTTCGCGTTCTTCGTGTTCGTACATTTTCTCTGGCGTCGATTGATTCTGATTATTGTTACTACTATTATCATTATTATTATTATTATTATTATGTTTATTCATTAACTTGCGTAATTTCGGAATCTCCCCTCTCAAAGTGTTCTTCCCCCTTCTCACCTCTGCGTGCATAGCGGCTATTTGCGCCCTGTTCTGTTCCTCCTTTGCCCGTTCAGAAATGTCTTCAATGTCGTCCAATTTTTGCTCTAAAATACCATAGAAAGTATCGAACGATGATGATTGTTGCGTTAAATCACCACCAGTACTGATCATCATAGCACTCTTCGTTCTATGATTACTATTATTCTTCTTCTTTTGTCTATTATTAGAAGTAGTACTGGGTCCTCCTCCTTCGAAGTCTGTCGTTTCTGATAAATGGTTTTCATACTTCTTCAATAGGAATTCGCTCCTGCTCAAGAGATCTGCCGCATGTGCGCCCATGTCGATCGATGATATTATTATTATTTTATTGTTATTTAACACTTGCGCGCGCACCAGTGATGCCTTTCTCTCTCTCTCTCTCTCTCTCTCTCTCTCAGTACTATATCAATCGCTATTACAAGAGTATAGGGAGACTTAGTGACCTCTGAGCACCACGCTGTTTTTGCCTTATGCCTTTCCAAAACCCTAAACGCTTTGATATGTCTAAAAAGTACACCCAAGCACGCACAAGCACAAGCAGCTTTTGAAGATTTGGACGTTATAAATAAACGCGCGCATCAATAAAAGAAAAGAGAACATGATGACGAGCACGAAACGAGTAGCAGTGAACGATTTTTGTCGTAACGATCGGAACATGAATAGGGTAATAGTACGGACACGGACGAACAAAACTAATAATAGTAAGAAATCATCGTCAGAGAGCAGCTTTAGATCGAAAACCGATTTACGGAGATGTTCTGCATCGAGTGAAAGTAGTAGTACTATGCAGAAGACTATTGATATGAACGAGGTACGCGATTTTGTTCCTATCGCGATTTCTTTTTTTTGTTTTCGTTCGTTCGTTCGTTCGTTCGTTCGTTTGTAATTGTATATCAACAATCTGTTGGAACGAAAGATATCTTTTTATCCACATATCTTTTTATCCACATAATATATGACCGACTGACACGAATCGAATCGATCCTTCTTTCGTACGAATGCTGAAACAATAAACAAACAAAAACAAGAAACGCAAATACTTCTTTTGCATCGCAAACGCAGACTTTATGTTAAACGACGAAAACAACGAACACTTTCCGGAAATCTTACGCGAACGCAGACGCTTCTATCGCGAGACGGAGAAAGCGCAAGACTTTTGGATCGTCCCAAATCCAACGTTTTTGGATACAATGCCAGACGTGAAGAAGAAGATTAGGCAACCATGCGTTGCAGTCGTTACAACGGATGAAGTTTGGAACACGTTTATTAAGTTAAGAATGGACCGAGTATATAAAGGATCAGTCGAAGGCAACGGTAACGATTTGTTAAAATCAAACGCGTTGATCGCTTCAGATGCGTTTCCGCCAGTGGATAAAGCGAAATGGACCGCGCCGTATAATAAATATGCAGCCGGGTGGTGGGAAGTGTTTTATCCTGGAGCCGATTGGACGTGTGGTTATCAAGCCACTGTTAATCCTTTGGCCGAAGACGGCGTCGAACGCACTGGAGCATAATATATTTTTTATGCTTCTCATCATCATCTAATAATGATGGATATTCTTTTTAATAAACACAATATATTTATATACAACAATACACATGACGCAATGAAATTTGCATCATCATCATCAACAACAAAAACATTAATAATAACACTATTCCTATTCTTCATTAGAAACTCATCGTCATGCGAGGATTACAGAAAGCGAGCTCGGTTAGAGGAATATGACGACCGTAGTAATATTCGTATGGTACTTAAAAGTAGTAAATATGTACTAAGATCATTCGATCAATGTCATCTCACGTAAACTTTCCGGTAATACTGCAATTATATCATTCTCGTAAGAATGTTCGTCTTCTTCCGAATGCTTAGTAGTTCACGATAGTTTATTATATATTAAAGTTCTTCTTTCTTCTTTTTGTTCTTTTTGTTCTTCTTCTTCTTCTTCTTCTTCTTAAAATCATCGTCCTTCATTTTACCTTCTTTTTTCAATTGTTTCAACGCGGATTGTAAAACTCGATCGGCTTCGATGGCTTCGGCTTCTTTTTTCCTCTCGAGTTCGGCGATTTCAGCGCGCGTCAAGCCTAACGTTGCATCTTCAGTTTCTTCGCCCATGATATCTGTCAAATCAAACTCTTCCTCGATTGGTTCTTCTGGCTCGTAATCAGTATCGTCTGTTTCACCGCCGTCGATGATTTTCGGCACGTCTTGAATCATAAACGTTCTCGTCTTGCCGTTCAAAACTAATTCGCAATGCTTGGCTAATTCGCGAGGGTCAAACGATCCACTCATAGTCGCGTATCGGTTTTTGCGTGGCTGTAAAACCGTAACAGTTGGTGAATTGTGAGGTAAAACATCGAAAGCTTTCGCGAACGTTTTTTGCTCAATCGGATCGATGATTAACCACGAGAACGGCCGTTGGCTCGTAAGTCTCGCTGATTCATGCGTTCTTTCAACTCGATCTTCAAACATCGACTGCGAACTAGATTTAGCACTAGGAATAAACGCGATAGCGCATAATCCACCTTTTGACGCGCATTCTTTTTGAAATTCTTCTTGAGTACTAACGATTGGAGGTTTGTTGACCTTCGACGGTGCTTTATCCTCATCCTTTTTCTTGATTTGCCGTTTCGCTTCGAGTAACCATTGCCTGAGATAAATGTAATTCATTGGACCAGGAAACGGCGCAGAGTTCATTTGAACGTTCCCAGAAGCTTCTTGTTCGGGCGTTACCGCTGGATTTATAAATAACAACTGCATCGATGGTAGTTTCTGAATGTTGAACTTTTTCAACGTTTCATCGTCTTTATCCTCGGCTTGGAAGAAACCAAAATGAAAATCGTCCTTAAAATTATTAGCTAACGTTTTATATAACCCGGGCGTATCGGGTTTGTTTGAAAATAGCACGCATTTTGGGGTGAACGGATTCGTGCTCAAATATTGGTCCATATTACCAGCGGCAGCGGTAATTCTTAAAACAGTATCTGGTGTGTTTTCGTACATCCACGATTTCAAATTCGCGTCGTTGATCGGATTTTTCTCAGAAATTTCAAACGGAAACGCCTCTTCGTCTTCCTTGTTTTCACCGTAAGGGTAATACATTAACGAAAAGCACTCGTCTTTGTTTGGAAATTTAGACAATGTTTGCGAGTCGGCAATTTTGACCGCTTTGACGATGTCGTTTCCATCTCTGTTTACGACAATTTCGCGAAGTTCAGCTTGAAACTGAAGCTTTGCGAAAGACTCGATGGCTTCGTTTACTTTCTCGCCACACTCATCCGTTCGTTTCGTGAACATGACAACAAACGCCTCTTTTCTTGCAATAATATCTGTATCAAAATTCTTCGGTTTCGTTTCAACGAATAGAGCGAAATCTTCTTCACTACTCGTATTTTCTTCTTCTTTTTCACTATTTTTGCTACTACTATCATCCCTAATATTCCGAAGAACTTCAACCTCTAATGATGGAATTTCCGGTCCTAAATGCTTCTCCGCAAACGCAAAGATTTCATTCTTGTTCATGTTCTCGCCGTCGAACAAAATTGGTTTTGATAAATCTTGATCTTTATACAAAGCTAATTTAATTGCATCTTCTTCGTCTTCGTGCGCTTTTAATCCAGGTAAAACTGGAGTTTTGTTTAAATCATCCGTGGACGAATCAAAAGTCAACTCTATAACTCTTATTCGTTTCTTATGGCGCCACGCTAAGGCTTTCAGCATAAAAGGCGTTTCCGATTTATCCGTCACATATACTAACGTAGGAGGAGGTAATAATGTATCATCACCGTTATCGATCAATAGTAGTTTCTCCAATTCCTGAACACTATCGACTCTTAAAACTTCATCTTCGGGTAAATTCTTCACCGCGAATTCTCTCAACGCGCGCGCGGTCAAAGCGTCCCCTCTGTATTCGTTCGGTAACTTTTGCGCAATCTTCCTATACGGATTCCACGTCTTTTTCCCACCGAACCCAACAATAGCCGGTACTCTCGATATTTGCATTAATCGTCCTAAATCTTCGTTCCCGGCTATATCGATCGCGCCAAATCGAACGCCCATATCTGGCTCTAACAAAGACTTCGAAGCTCTTTCGAACTCTGGCGCCATTTGTTTACACGGTTCACAGCCCGGTGCAATGAACTGAACGACCCATACATCCCTCGTCTCTAAAACCATGCGTTTGAATTCATCCGAAGATTCGAACGCGTAAACTTTCGATTTATCTCGGTCATATAACTCGTTCAAGTCTATACGGAAAATCTTCTCCGTCCGAGATTTCTCATCCTCGTCTTCTTCGTAGTCGTCAAAATCTTGCGTAGCAGTAGCACGAGCGTTTGTATGGATCGCGAGAAAATTAATCACAATCGAGTATAAAATCATCATCGCTACTAGTCCTATCGATTTCTTCATTAAAATCGTATTCTTTTTTCGCACGTTCATCATCGATCGATCGTTTATTTTATCAGTACTGATTGATGTCGCGCGTTGTTTTGTGGACCTCGTACTTTGTACTGCGAAACTTTTTTCTTTTCTTTTCTTTTAGGGTTTAGGGTTTAGAAGGGTAAGAAAAAGGCTATAAAAGGCGAAAGCAGAGAATTAATATTATTATTATTATTATAGGGGGATATTTTCATTTTTTTAGACAGCAGGAGCACTTTTGATCTTTTGCTGCCTGTAAAAACTAAGAAATCCAAGCACATCAGCAGCACTCTAGTATAGGGACGCTATAATCACACCGCTTTTGCGAATATATCCAATAAAACTATCAACACGAGATCGATATGTCCGCTTTAACGACTCAATCGCAGTTCCTCTGCGGGAACCAAAAAATCGCGCGAGCACAACAGCGAGTTCAAAAAGAACCAGTGAAGTTCGCCGTTTTCGCGAACGCCGGGAACACGTCCGGCCCGAAGAAGGTAATCATATCTCCATTTTACGCCTAAATCTGAGCAAAAACTACTTTCGAAAGAATGCGAGACAGGGAGAGCTGAGTAGGCTGAACGCGCTCGAAATTTTTATGCATACATCGCACGCGCGAAAGATGACGCGAATTCCTTAACGCGTCACGAGAAATAAATTTGATGCAATGAACTAATTGTTCACTCGAATCCGTTCGCGTTTGTTTGTTCGTGTGTATTAGACGAGCGCGGTTCCGCGCATACGATTTCAGTTCATCCGATCCGAAATAATATTATATTTTTTTTCCCTCGAATTTTGGATTTTGTAGGAGATCCCCATCTCCCTCCCTCTCTTGGAGAGGATATTCTCTCGCTCTTTCGCAGTAGCGCTCGAGCTCGCCGCGTGGACGTTTTTAGTTTACTTACCCATATAAATATGTAACTCCCATTGGAAAATCATTGGCATTAATTAACAGGGAACTAAGGCCAAAGGCGGTCAAGTTGGCGTCGGCTACAAAGGCTCCACCGAAGCCGGTTCTGCGCCGAAAACTCGCAGCGGCAAGGCTGGATACGTCTACAAGTTAGGTGTCCGTAACGGTAAAGCGAACGTCGATGAGTACTCCCCAATCTACGACCCGGGAGAGTTCAAGACTGACGGTGATAAGTATGAAGGTAACTTGGTGTACTGGGCAGCCACGCTCGCTGGTATTATTGGATCCGGCGCGCTCGCGATTTACTTAACCTCTGCGCTTTAAAAAGATTCTCTACGACGTACAATTATTATTAATAGAAAATTGATGATATGTTGCTTTAGCAAACAATGTATCATGAATGAGGAATAAGAGAGAGCAAGAGAAAGAGTAAAAAGACACACGCGAGGGAGATATATATATAGAGAGAGAGAAAAAGAGAGGAGGAGAGATTTTGAGTTAGTAGTTGAGAATTTTTATTTGATGTTGTAAAAGTAACATGTGGAGAGACTCTTATTGCGTGTATTCTTTTTAATTTGATTATACCGTGTAATATTCATTCATTTGATTGTAATGTTCATTTGATTTTGCTCGTTTGTTTCAAAAATTGTTGTTGTTGTTGTTGCTGTGATTTGCTACTTTTTTTATAATTTATTGCGAACCGTTGTTGCCGCCGAGTGCTTCTTTAATTTGCGCCGCGTGCTTGTCCATTCCCGAAACCATACCTTCGCCGCCAAACTCTTTCATCGCTTCTCTTTGTTCTTCGATGTTGATCGTTTGCTTAGTCTCGGCTTGCAACTCCGCTCTCGCCGCCGCTCTCGCTCGCTCTCTTTCTTCTTCTTCGCCTCTCGCTTTCGCTTCTTCTTCTTCTTTTTGTTTTTGAATTTTTTCTTCTTCTTCTTTCTCTTTTCGCGCTTGCTCTTCTTTCATTTTTGCCTCAGCTTCGGCGAGCTCTTTCTCGCGCTTTTCGATTTCAGCGTTTCGATTAGCTTCGTTATCTTTCTTTTGCGTAGCAGCGGCTTCAAAATCAGACCACAAATCATCCGGAACGGCATCAACGGCTTCTATCGTAGAAGCGCCATTTGTTGCTGCTGGCGCAGTAACAGCCGCGGTGGCATCTGATGATTTGTTCAAGTCAGACCATCCTTCTGGATTTTGCACAGTCGTTACGGGCTGCTTTTGGTCGCGTTTGATTCCCAACTCATCCACAGATGGCGGTAAAAGTTGATTCGTTGATTGTTCGATTCGAGAAACTGGACGAACGTTCGATGTACCATCGTCGTTACCACCACCAGAACCAGTGGCTTTGTTATTACCATCCTTCGGGTTCGAATCTCCACCTTCGGAAGAAGACGAGTCCGAATCTGAATCCGAATCCGAATCGGACGAGTCCGATTTTGCCGGATTCATAGCTTGTAAGTCGTCGCCGCTCATGAGCGCCATGTTCATAGCGCCAGCTTTTTTCTTCGGATTCTTTTTTAAATTCGCTTCGCACGCTTCGAGCTCTCGCATCGCAGCCGCTTCTCTCGCTTTGGCTTCCTTGACTAAATCTGTAGCTGACACCGATTTTTTTTGTTTCTTCGGCTTCAACTGCGAATCGCAATACCTTTGAAGTCTCCAAAGTGTATTTGAATCAAGTTCTTCGATGTTAATTTCAATCTCATCGCCTTCTGCTTTACCCATAGCTGCTTGCCCTTCTTGAACAATCGTGATGACCATCTCTTGTTTGGATTCTGGAAGTTCTTGCAAAGACATCGTCAAAGCGTGCTTCTCATCAAAAGTCATATCTCTCGTCGGTAGAGGCTCTTGTTCCAATTCGATATAAGAACGATCTTTCGTGACTTTACTTTGCGGAGTCGATCTTTCACGTTTATGAACGCTCACACTGCCAACTGGTCGACCTCTTGGTCTTCCGGGCACTTTCTGTTTTTTTACCACCTTTCGGAAATCTTCTTGATCGTCATCGTACAAACCGGCATCGAATTCGTCGTCGAAAAAGTCATCAACGCCACCATTGTCTCTGTACCTATCCGGTGCCGGTGCGGAATATCCGCCCCCACCTTTCTGTCTCTTCAATTCTGCAAGTTGGCGTTTCATTTCGGCGAGCTCTTTTGCTTGCTCTTCCATCGCAAGCTCCTCGGCTCTGATTGGATCCTCAGGAGTGTTTGCAATTTCAACGTCTTCTTTCGTGCGAATTTCATCTTCATCAGACATTTTTTTTTCGACATCGTATTTCACCCACGCGTTTTCGAATTCGCCTCGAACTGTTTCGCCCATTTGGCCAGCATCCGTTGTCGTTCCGTTGTATAAAGCGCAGTTATCAAAAACCAAACGCATATCTTCCGCAAAATCTGTAGGCGTAGAGTATTTCTTCTGGTCCATCTTCTCCTTCACTTTACCGAGATCCATTGGATTTTTAACGACGTCGTAGTAGTCTGGGATTCCAAGTTTTACCGCGTCAACTGGTTGCGCGAAAATCCAGTGAAACTTGTTTCTCTTCACAGCGTTCAAAACGTCCCTGCACGTCTTCAAGAGCTGATTATTGCGCTTATGTCGCTCGTCTTCTATTTGCGCTTCTCTTAACATGCGACGATTGGTGATGATGCGACCATCGCGCATTCTTCTATGCGTTCGATCGGCGCCCAAAGACAAGTTTGGCTTAAAAGCTCTGTTCGTATACGGATCCGGTCTCTTAACCGCTCCAGCGTTCTCAAAGCCAGGTAACATATCGTTGAACAAATTATCGTATTGCCCAAATCCGAATGATTTTGATAACCCACCGGCTCTTAACGTTTGTTGTTTCTTCTCCATAGTTTCTTTCTTTTGCATTTCAATTTCATCCACTCGTTTCTTAGCATTCTGAATCTCTTCGAGTTTCTTAATCAATTGTTGTTTCGCTAACTCTTTTTCTCTTTTTTTTATTTGTTTTCGTTGTTTTTTCCTCTCCGCTAATTCTTCCTCCGTGCACTCTTCATCGGTCTTATCACCACCGGCAAAAGGGACTTCCAATACTGGCCTGGCTAATATGGACTCAACTTTCGCCAACGCGATAGGATCCACGGCTTTTTCTTTCGGAGGCGATGCTTGCGTTGTCCTATTACTGGCACCAGCAGAAGCGCCTGGGCCAGAATACGGCGTCGCGACTTTATGACGTTCGAGTATATTACTCCACCCTCCACCTCCTACTATTCCTTGTTGTTGTTGCTGATTATTATTTTGACCTCCCTTATTCTTCTTAACCTCTTGCCACGTATCTTTGAAATGTTCGAATTCGCTCGATTTCACAAACGCGTACCCTTTCGGACATTTCTGTACTAACGCCCTCGAGAGAACGATCTCGCCTTTTCGCGCCGGTCTCGCCCATGAAGGGTAAAAATCCTCCCCCGCATCATCCTCTTCCTCGATCGAAAGGTCCATCTTTTCCTGATCAGGTTCTTGTTCTTTCTTTTGTGCGACCATGCTTTCTCCTTCTCCCTCTATCGACGACTCGCTCTGTCGCTTTTTTTGCCCTCAAACTCGCAATCGATCAAAAATTTGATCTCTCTCGAATTCGATTCGATTCAATCTCTTCGACTGAATTATATAAAACTAAAACGAAGAAACTGATGTCAGAAGATCTCGTAATAGTCTATAATAAAGATAATAACGTAATCACACTTTTGTTGTCGTTGTTACGATAGATACGTTCACTTCTTAAAACAGTTCTCGAATTCAGAGAGTATATATATATTCGTGTGTTAAGATTTCCGAGAAAAAAAGAGATCTCCCTAATAACTATGTTATCACAGAGGCGGCGTCATCGTAATCAGGAAAACACGAGGAACTCTAAATTCGCATTCGTACGAACGAACTCGTCACGAAAAAAGATGTTCAGTTAAAAACTAAAACAAGAGAGAGCAATTTAGAGAGAAAGTGTGTGTGTGTGCATGATTACCTTTGATTATTTATTAGCGAGCACAGAGTTTGCAGAGTCAAAAGAGCTCGAAAACAATGAATTGGGAAATTTTGAACCGCTCGTACGTGGTGATCCAAAAAAGGCTAAAAACGTAAAAAGAGAAAGAAATGCATTTGTTTCTCCTCAGTTTTTGTGTTGATAGCATATTCTAACATTTATATTGATAATATATCTTATTACAGTGTATGTATAATATAATTGGAAAGAGAGTCAGTATGGTCGTATTAATAACACTCTTTTTCTAAAGACAGACGAGAGAACTCTATAGTCGAACAACGTACGCACTCGCTTCACTTCAATTATGGGAGAGCGAGAGCGAGAGAGAACTATTCATAGCGCAAGAGTGATGATCTTCAGCTTTCTTGCCCGAGCAAATGGTCATATGATCAGCGTGCTCGAGCATGCGTAGGAATACGGCCTGGAAACCGAACGAATGCGCGGCCTCGACGGCTTTGACCTTATCGTGGTAATGATAAGGAGTGAGTACGTCCGGGACGATTCCGAAACCGTATAGGTTAACTCGTTCGCATGTTAGTAAGGCGAAATATAAACCTTCGACACCGGTAGGGGGCGAATTTCTTCCCTTCACGGAAACAGCCTTCAAATCAGCAAAGGCTAAATACGCTTTTTTGTACTGTCCTCGAGCGGCGCCGGCGAATTCGGGGGCCATGAAATAAATCTTCTCATCGCTGCCCCATTTCTTATATAACGCATCCATTGATTTCGCGGCGCCGGCGCCGAACAAGAGTAACGCTTCTTCAGTCGCCCCTCTCGGTTTCCTGCGTAACCACGTTCGCGTCCAAGCGTTATTAATCACGCGAAAAGTTGTTTTTGATCCAACTTTATTCTCGAAACCGATAGTCGGCCCATCGTTGAAACGAAAAACGGCTTCGTGCGCATCAATTGCGTCTCCATAATTCGCGTTTAATAAACTTCCTCCGTTTCCAACGACAGCGCATGATTTAAACTGTCTCTCGCGTAAATCCTCCTGTGGAAGCACTTCTGGATTATTCTTCCCGCTCGGATGATACTTGTTCGAATTCATAGTTTTCGTGACCACGACTCGTTTCACGTTTGCTTTTTTCCACTCTTCAGTTTTCGGGATCCATAACTGAGGTAAAACTATATCGAACGATTGTTTCAATTTTTCCAAATCCATGGCTTCTTTCTGCTCTTGCCCTGCTCTGTGATCCGCTGTCGGTAAAAATGTCAGAAATTGTTCATCTTTCTTACTATTCGTATCTTCATCAGTATCATTATCATCATCTGCTGTACTCTCACTACCTCTACCGCTATTTTCTACTATACCGTTACTATTGATACTACCACCATTACTACTAGCTCCTAATCTCTTATTATTATTATTATTATTATTATTATTATTATTATTAGAGCGTCTTCTTCTTCCTTTCCTAGCGTTCCCAATACCTATATTACTCGTGAAAGCGGATGTCGATGACAATGTCCCGTCATCGTTCTCGTTAAAATCTCCATCTTCTCCTACCGATCTCGACGAGGATGACGATAAGTCTTCCTCACCCTCTTCTTCCTTATTATTATTCGTAGCACTTTCCTCGTTTCTCGAGTTTCCTACTACTCCATCCTCTCGTCCTAACTTTTGTTCATTTCTTATAACAGAAGTATTATTATTATTATTATTATTGATATTAATAATAAAACAATAGCATGCAAAGAATACGATCAAGAATAAGAAAAAAATAATAAGCCTTCTTCTCACGCGCTTATCCTTATTATTACTTCTCAATTTTGTCGATTTGTTTCTGTTCTTTTTCGACGGCGACGACCGCGACGCTTGTTCCTCTTCTTCTCCTTCTTCTCCATGTTCTCGTTGTCTCTGAAACATCTCTCTCTTTTTCTTCTTCTTAATCTATTACAAGTATTATTTAATATATATATATATACTACTATGTATGAGTTTGATTATCTTCTCTCGGATATTGTTTGTTTATGTTTATATGTCTATGACTTTATAGACGTGTTTAATAAGCGTGGTGCGTGTTTTTGTGAAGGAGCAATCTAAGCTGTGATGGATCCTGATGCGAGCTCTTAAAAAATACATTATCGCAAATTGCTGTGAGAAGAACGTCGAATAATAATAACAAAATCAAAAACGAAAACTAACGCGAGGATGACCGTAAGTATTAGATCAAATCATCAAAACGAGAGTTATCATCGTCGTACTCTGATCGTTTCAGGCGATTGTTCAGGACAGAGAACGCGAACGCGATTTGCTTGAACCTCGCTTCCGCCTCCGCTTTCTCTCGTTCGTTATCTCTCGTATGTTTATCGGGGTGCCATTTCATGGCTTGAACTTTATAGGCTTTCGCGATTTGCTTCGCACGCGCGGTTTGGCGAATTTCCAAGAGCTTATAGAGCTTTGGTGTTTCATTTATGTCTGAATCGTAATCGTTCAAGTCGACGTTGTTGTTTTTGTTGTTATTAGTAGCGGAAGTAAAGTCTTTGCCCAAGCCCGTTCGTTTATGAGTTGACTGCGAACTTTGAACGAGCCTTGCTAATCTTTGTACTTTAAGCGCAATTTGTGCATCTTTTGGACAGAGCATTTGCGCAATACGTATGCATTCGAACGCTTTCATGTGCTTGTTTCCTAAGAGGTAAATGTCGTGACAAACGATCTGTGCTTCGCAGTTATTGCTTTGTAAAACTAAGGCTTCTCGAGCGCTCTTCAAAGCGCTTTTGGCCAAACGAGATTTAGCTTCTTCTTCTTCTGCTTCTTTTTTCTCATTCGATGAATTATTAGTTTTATTATTAAACGCAGTAGAAGAACGCTTTCGTGATGTTTTCTTTTGTTGATCATCGCAGGACGATGAATCAGATTCTGATGAACTCGATGAATACTCATCGACGTCGTCGGCTTCGTCTGTAGAATATTTTAAAATTTCTACCAGAGACGTAGCTCGAACGACGAGGACGTTAGCGCGAAACCTCGTCGGTTGTCGACCAAACGACGTTTGTTCTAAGATATAATCGCACTTCTCGACGCATAATTGAAACTCTTCTTGATTGAATAAGTATTCAATGGACTTTGAAACTTTTTCGAGCTCTTTCAATTCGCTCGCGAGCGTCCGACATTTTTCGGAATGTTCCAAATGCTCTTCGTCGCATTCATGTGCCGTGCTGCTTACTTCCAAACACGCTAAAGCGCCTGTTAAATCGTTCAATCTCCATTTGCATTCTGCCAATAAATATAAACGATCGACAGAGTCTTTCGGAAGTCTATTCCCCTCGCACTCTTCTAAAGCAAATAGTACGCGTTGACATTTGATCAAATTTTCGATATACTCGAATCGAGCGTTTGTATTTTCAAACGTTGTCGTAATAGCTTGCGACGAAGCTAATGATGAAGAGTTAAAACTCAAATGTCGCAGCATTTCTTCGCTGTTGATTAAACTTTCCGCGTTCTTTTCTTGGTTTTTATTATGAAACATTTCTTCATCAAAAATTGGCTGTCGATCGCCTATGCGCGTTTTCGCTCTTATTTTATTTTCGCGTTCGATGGACTTCTTCGTTTTTTCCTTCGCTTCTTCTCGTCCTTTCAGAGCTTCTTTATTCGTCTCGTTGACGTTACGTAAAAAAAATTCGTACATCTCGAGCGCTTTTAGATCGTTATTTAATTTCAAATGAGCTTTCGCACCTCTCAACAAAGCTTTTTCGTATTTCGGATCGATTTTCAAAGCGTATTCGCAGTCTTCCGCGCATATTTTATAGCGTTCTAGTTTCAGAGCGCAAAACGCTCTGTTTGCGAAATAAACGGCCTTCTTTGGCTCTAATCTAATAGCTTCTGTATACGCTTCAAACGCTAGTTCGTATTCTCGATCTTTCTTTGTTAACACTGCTATGTTTTCTTGTTCGCGTTCAACGTTTGTCTTTTCGTCGTCATCCTTATTTTGATATTTTCGAGCGTTTTTTAAACAAATCGCCCCAAGATCGTTCGCTCGATCAGCTTTTTTCTCATCATACTCGCCATCTTTCCACCATTCGTTCGACGATGATTTAATATCTTTCGAATGCCCCTTTTTATTGATATTATCTTTATTATCATCATCATCGTTATTATTATTGTTATTATTGTTATTATTATTATTATTATTATTCGTCGTCGTTTCTTTAAAAGCAATATCGGTCAACTCCAAAGTCAAATCGCGCATTGATTTAAGTTCTCTTTGTATTTCTGGTAAATCATAGATCTTCAACTTCTTCGCCCTAAACGCGAATTCTTTATATTGTTCGTAACGATAGATCTCCCCTGCTTCTATTGGGTCCATTGGGCACGGTTCGACGTTGAAGAAAGACATTATTGTGATTTTAATCTGAAGAATTTTCAAATGCGTTTTAATTTTAATATTTCAAAATATTTATATAAAACTTATTCCTATCGCGTTGTTATATGTCTGTATGTGTGAGTATCGTATCTTCGTATCTTATTTTCTCTTGACTGTTTGTACATCATGAGGGCGATTCAGTTCGTTGCGTGTGTGTGTAAAAAAAATTATTACATCTGATTGCATCCATCGTCGCCTCGTCGTCCTCCGCGCCTTTCCTCGCATGGGCATGAAAATCTTTGACCTGTCCCGGCAAAATAATGTTCGCCGCATTTGTTGCAATGTAGATCGCGACAATCGTTCGTACATATCCCGAAACCTTTACATTCCCTGCAATGATTATGTTGCTTCCCAGAGTCTTGCCTCATTTGCCTATAATAATAATAATAACAATCAGTAAAAAGAATAATATCATAATAATCACAAACCCATAACAAGCGTTCGTTACGTAGTACCCGTACTCGCAATCGCCGTCGCATTGAAGCGCTCCGCCTTGCGCACCATTATCGTAGTCATCTCCACCCCAATCTTTCTGATATAATAGATCGCGTAACGTGCACGTTAATGTTTTCCCGCACCCATCTTCGCACGTGCCAGTAAAAATAGTCTTATCGAGACCACCGTCGGAGATTTTCAACGAACCGTTCCTAATCGCTTCGCGCGCGCACTTCGCAGTTTTCGTCGGAGCCTTAATCCCCAAAAATCGAAGCGCCGCATCGACTTGATCGGTCGTTGTCCCTCTCTTCCCTAAACAGTTCTGTAAATGTTCCAATGGATTCTTTAAGCGTTCGATCAGATCTTCTTTCTTCCCTTTTAGTAGCAGTCCTTTTTCCTTACACTTTTCTTTCAATGCCTTTGACAGCTTGACTGATAGTTTTGAAAAATCTTTTTCTTCTACGCTGATGATGTTCTTCGTCTCTGGTTTATTAGCAGCCTTCTTTTGCACTGCGTTGCAATCCTTCGCAGCGCAGGCGTAATCTAAATCGGATTCTTTCCGCTCATCAGTCTCCATGGCGACTGAGACTAAATCAGCAGTCTTCTGTTTCTTATTCTCAACTCCTTCCTGCTGTGCTCGCTCTGTTGTTGCCGTGGTATTTTTCTCCTGGCATAAGACGAGTGAAGCAGTATCCGCTTCTTTACTCATCGCGCGTTCTCTTTGTTCTGCGTTGACTTGGTTCACTGCTTTCAACGCAGTACTGTTGTTCAGTGACATGTTTGTTTATTGTTTCCTTTGCGCGTGATCGGGTGTCGTTCTTTACTCTATTTATGAAGCGTTAGACTTTTACAATGAGTATTTTTGTTTTATGCTGAAAAGGAGAACTTCAGCAGATGAGAAAGAAAGAAACAAAGCGCTCATCAGATCACTGTTGAATAATAATAAGTGTATTGTAGTATACGATCGAGCTTAAGTTTAAAACTAATCACCGATGCTCTCAAACGTGAATAAACGCGACGACGATAGGATCTGATCGATCCCATACGGCATCACTGAGCACACTGCAGAGCAGTAAACGAGAAAGTCAAACTTATTTGCCCATACTGAAATGTTTGATAGCAGTGAAAAACGGACTGTGCTGATGGTCAGACAAGACGCAAGAAAAAGAGTAATAATAAAAATATCTCGCATCATCGAAATCTCGTCATTATAATAAACGGCACGGGCGCATACATAAGGTCAGATCTACGATCGCTTAAAACTGAGACGATGATCATCACGCGAGGACAACAACAAAGACAAACGACCGTGACTTTCGCGCGCAGTGCGAACGCTGATCGAACTTCGATCGCGCGAAGAACGAATTCGTGTTCCAAAAACTTTTCTTCCAATTCGGAAACGATTTCGATGAAAGATATTTTAAAGAGGCGAGCGCGCAAGAGCGGGATGAGCAAAGCAGGCCAGAGTTCGTCAAAGATCGATTTTATAGTCACTATGCGAGGCGAAGAAGGGAGCAGATCGGGTAGGAGAAGTGGTATGTTAGCGTTAGATGATCGAGTGAGTTTGAGGAAGACTAGTAGTACGAGTTTTGATAAGCGCTTCACACAATCAACGAGGAGCGCTTTTCAGGCCACGAGTGATATAAATCACCCTTCGCTGGATTTTGAGGGAACTAATACTAAGAAAAAGAACATCAATAACAACAGAAATAGTATAAATAACGGTACGAGGGGATCGCACAGAGTGACTACTGCTGCTACTGGCAATAAATCTCAACAACAACAACAACTATTTTCTGATCCGTTAACGGCGGGTGTCACGCAATGGCCGTCGAGCGCCGAACACGATCATATGACGTTTTGTGTCTTTGGCGCTTCTGGAGATTTGGCGAAGAAGAAGATATACCCGAGCTTATTAGCTCTATATTACGAAGGGAGATTGCCTAAAAGTTTCACCGTGTTTGGATATGCAAGATCGAAAATGACTTCAGAAGAGTTTCGAGAACGAATAAGGCAAAGTCTCGGATGTCGGTTGGATAACTCGAAGAACCATAATTGCGACGCGTTCATCGACGAGTTCTTGAACAGATGCGAATACGTGCACGGGAACTACGACGACGGCGAAGATTTTAAGAAACTCGATCAAGAGATGTTGAAGGTCGAACAAGGGAAGAAGGCGATGCGCGTGTTCTATTTATCAATTCCGCCCTCGATTTTCGTTCCAGTCGCGCAAATGTCCGCAAGATTTGTACAATCGAAAACTGGCGAAACGCGCGTGATCGTCGAGAAGCCGTTTGGGAGAGATTTGGAAAGTTCGAGGGAGTTAACGAAAGCTTTAGCCGCAGAGTTGAGCGAAGAACAAACGTACCGCATAGATCATTACCTCGGTAAAGAATTGATTGAAAATTTAACCGTTTTGAGATTTTCAAACATCATGTTTCAACCTTTATGGAATAGAAACTATATCAGAAACGTGCAAATTAACTTTTCGGAAAACTTTGGCACCGAAGGGAGAGGGGGGTATTTTGATAATTACGGAATCATTCGCGATATTATGCAAAACCACTTGTTGCAAATAATGGCCTTGTTCGCAATGGAAGAACCTGCTTCGTTAAACGCAGAGGATATTCGCGATGAAAAAGTCAAAGTTATTCGTTCCATTCGCGATATCGACATCGATAACGTCGTTTTAGGGCAATATAAAGGGAAAACAAGTGGATCGAACGTATATCCGGCATATTTGGACGATGAAACCGTACCTCCTGGGTCGAATTGTCCAACTTTTGCCGCTATTGCACTTTTCATTGATAACGCGAGATGGGACGGCGTTCCATTTTTAATGAAAGCCGGTAAGGCTTTACATAAGCGCGGATGCGAAATTCGCATTCAATTCCGTCACGCGCCAGGGAACATTTATGCGGATAAGAAATCAAAACCAATCGTCCGTGGTAGTGGAGGCATCGCCGGTGATGCCCAAAACGCGCAGTGCAACGAACTCGTCATAAGAATCCAGCCCGACGAAGCCATTTACTTGAAAATCAATAACAAAGTACCCGGTCTAGGACACAAAATGGACCGTTCAATTTTAGATTTAACCTATAAATCGAAATATTCCGTTGGCGAGTTACCCGATGCGTACGAACGTTTAATCTTAGACGTCATCCATGGTGATAAGCGTTTGTTCATAAGAAACGATGAGTTAGAGGCTGCGTGGAAATTGTTCACGCCTTTGTTGGAAACGATCGAGGGCGAGAACTTGCAACCGGAGTTATACCCGTACGGCAGCAGGGGCCCGATTGGCGCTCACTATTTAGCGAGTAGGTGGAACGTGAGGTGGGGGGATACCAATTAATAATGATTATTTATTAAGAATTTAGAGCGAGCGAGTACGAAGGGCAGTACAACTTCTTCTTCTTCTGCTTTGTCGTCGTCGCGTTGTAGAGCTTCTTCGATAACGAAAATATATATACACACACTACTTGTATGCATACTTCCATCACTAAAACTTCATTCCACCCTTATGACTGATTGGACTGCTTCAAATAAACAGTACATCACATCGATACTTATCGCGCTTGGCTCTTTTTCCTCTCACTCGACAACATGATCGACCGCGCTTCAACGAAACCGCGCTCGTTCTCATCCATAAGAAACAGCCTCTTCTTCATCGTTTCCGTTCTGTTCCTGTTCATTAGTACGCGAACGAATGCTCAACGCGAGTTCGAAAACAAGGACGAGTTAATGAAAGAACTGGACAGATTATCGAAGTTCACTGAGACCAGGATTCAGAATAAGAAAGACGTCTTACTGGCCAGGAAACGAGCTCTCGATCGCGAGGAAGAGCTCGATAAAACGATCGATGGCCTCGAGCTCGAAGATAAGCTCGAAAGACAGTTCGAAAGCGACTTAGCGCAAGTGAGGGAATTAGGGACCATCGAAGAGTAAGGTTTTAGCGAGAGAGATGTGAGAGTCGTGAGAGAGGTATTGTATCAATAGAACGAGAAGGAAAGCGACAGAGCGAAGCGAACTGACGATGTTCACGTTAACGAAGCATAAAGTGCCAGCGTGTTTGTTTGTACATACACGCGTATAGTTCTTTCGTGTATAGGTTGTGCGTGTAACTTCTAGAATATGTTTATAAGATGACTTGACTGTTTCTGTTTCTGTCTCTCTCTCTCTCTCGCTCGCTCGGTTTTGTTCTCGTCGTTTATATATATTATATATATATACGTGTTATATTATTGGATCTCGTATAAGACCTTGCCGCGAGACTTCCCGGCTTCGAGGTAGTCGTGACCGTCTTTCGCTTGTTCCAAAGGGAAACATCTATCGACGGCGACTTTTAATGCGCCAGATTTAATCCAACTAAAAATATCGTTCGCTCTCCACATGAGTTCTTCTCTCGTTTGCGTGTAATCGTTCAACTTCGGTCTCGTTAAGAACGCGGATTTGTTAATCAGCTTTAAGGGCGGGAACGCCGGGACGGCGCCAGAGGCGTTACCGAACGAAACGAATATACCTTTAGTGGCCAAGACTTCGATTGAAGTTTCCCAAGTCGCTAATCCAATACCATCGATGACACATTTAACGCCTTGTCCGTTAGTGATTTCCATAATTTTCGGTACCAAGTCCACGGACGAATAGTCCTCGTACGAAGTCCCCGGAGCTTCGTCGTAAACGATTAATTCGTCGACTCCGGTCGCTTTTGCAATGTCAACTTTTGATTTAGAACACGTGCCGATGACTTTATATCCTCTCAATTTCGCCATTTGTGCTGCCCATTGACACGTGCCAGAACCAGCTCCATGAATTAACATCCATTCTCCTGGTTTGACCAATTGCGCGTGCGCCGAGTGCGTTAAATAATGCGCGGTCATACCTTGCACGCCACAGGACACTGCAACATCTAACGGTATTTCCTCTGGCACGGTGACTACTTTATTCGCCGGTACTGCTGTATATTCCGCGTACGTCTGAAACACTGAAGAATATGCAACTCTATCTCCGACTTTCACGCCTTGTTGTTCGGCCTCGGGCGTCACGGCCGCGACGAACCCGCCTCCCTCCTGTCCTCCAATGAACGGTAATTCTCGTTTATATAACCCTGATCTGTGATACGTATCAATGAAATTAATGCCTGAGAACTTATTCTTCACTAGAACGGAGCCAGGGTTTAACTTCGGTGTCGGGTAATCTCTCTCGATTTTCATCACCGAAGACGGTCCAGTCTCCCGAATCACCGCCGCAGTCTTGTTTTCGATTATTATTAGTATAAGAAGAAGAATATATAATATATAAATATATATTATTAGTAATCACGAAAAAACTACAAATCACGCGAAAATGAACACGCTGGCGCAAAAGGAACAAACACTCGGGCATAAGTACTCTATTTTGAACGAAATCACACCACGAGTAAATTCAATCAATCAATCGAATGTTCACGATACGTCGTGTTTAAAATACTTAAGATAGGATATGCGAAAAGATGAGCCCTGCGTACCATGACGTTAGGAACGGAAGAATATAACGCTCTCGCAGCAGCAGATTTAGCAGCAGAAGAAGAGGCGCATTGCAGAGCCAATCTCGATTTGCTACGAACGAACATGTTATTGAAGTGAAACTCTTTACTCCGATGTTGCAAGCTCTGAAGTGCTGTGAGGATGGATAAACTGATGTCAAAAAAAAAGTATACTTTATTTGTATCAAAAAAGTTTCGTAACGAAAGTTACCTGCCAGAGAACAAAACTTGATCGAGCCAAGACGTTTCTGATAACGAAATAGAACCATTATTTGAAGAGAGAACGACTTCGTTCGATCTCTCTAATTCACTCAAGAGCTTACGAGCGATTTGATCTTGCCTATCGTGTACTATTCTCGCACCGCCTAAGGACGAGAACGAATTTTTCTTTCTCGTTTCGTTCGTCGTCGAAAGTTCTTCTTCTTTTGACGCCGTATTTTCTGGAACGATTATTTCGTCTTCTCTGTTTATTTCTCTTCGTATGACGGTTGCAGGGAAATCTCGCGGGATTTTGCACTTGATCGACCCGCCCGAGTTTGTGTACGCGTTAATTTTCGTCACTAAAGGCGCAAAGTGTAACGAAATATCGCCTTTTCTTCTACTACTACTAGTATCGTTTTTAATGTCGTCGTTTTCGTTTTCGTTTTCGGTTTCTCTTCTCGCGTCGATTAGTAACGTAGCGTCTTCATCTCCGCACTCAATGTTTTCGAGCGAAACGTTCCCCCCTTTTGAGATCAGTTCTGTTCTCCCGCTCGCTCTGAAATTTTTTCTCGCCGTAATTTCGCCCCCATTGGTTTCGAAAACCGAATCGTGTACGAAAACGGAATCGATATCGATTTTACCGGAGCCAGTTGAAATTCGTATTTCGTTCGATACTATTTTCTTCGCCACGAAGTTTCCCCCATTCGTGTTTATTATCGCATTCGCTTGAACGGTATCACAAAAAACGTCCCCGCCTAAAGTCTCTACGGTCAAAAAAGCGCCCTTAACGCTCTTTAAGAACCTCACGTTTGTTTTATCATTATTATTGCTATAGTCCGTCCTACTTCTCATTGGTTCATTAACTACTCGCACATCAACCGAAGCCTCTGCTACGCTCGCATCTACTATAACCTCCGCTTTATAATCGTTCCCGACGACTACGTCCAGGGACACAAACCTCGGCGGGATCCGGCACTCGAGTACGACCTCTTCCTCTTCTTCTAATTCGCTATTATTATTATCATTATCTCTATTCCGTCGTCGTCGTCTTGAGATCATAACGTTCCCATCTATCAAAGTTTCCATGTCATACAAATCTTTTCCCCAATTACTACTCGAAGTCGTCGTCGTCGTCGTCGTTCTCATCGAGCAAGTTTCCAACGCATTGTCCGGATTGTTAAGTATGAGAATCTTCGTTCTCATCACCGCGTGTCCTTTATTAATATTATCATTACTATTACTATCATCATCCCTTTCTTTAACAGCAGTCGAAGCAATTTCATCGGTTTTTGATAAACAGTTTATAATGAGCTTTCGACCGACCTCTATTTTGCTCGTCTTAGTTTTCGATTGCGCAGATGATCGTGATTTTGAACACTTTTGATGTTCCCCATTTTCTTCTTCTTCTCTTTGTTCGTTTTCGATTTTATTCTCATCGAAAGCAAAAGTAGAAGTCGTTCGCGTAGTAGTCAGACGAGTCAAAGGAAGAAGATTTAAAAGTTGAGAGTTGTTTTTGATCAATGAGAGCAGTAATCGTTTATTCGATCCGAACAACATCGTTTATCGTATAATCTGCGAATTAATTATTATTATTCTCACTCGAATGATTCAGTTCTTGTTCGTTCGTGCTCCTTTAATTTTGAGAGTAATGGAGAAAAGTTTGTTGAATTGAAAGAAAGAAAGAAAGAAAAAGTGAAAAACGAGTACTGCAACGAATTTCCGAAAAAATGTATATAACTCCTGATGGTCGCGAGTTAAAATGAATGAATGATTTTACAGTTTGCTATGCATGATATATACTATACTAATCTTGATTTTGATGATTACCATCGGCTGCTGGTAAAGTTTGACGCAAATTAGGGACGCGCCAAGCAGGAAACAGAGAAGCGATGATCGAGTAGAAGAATATTTTAATCTCGCCGAAATAAGAGTCGGGCATGTTCGTATAGCCGGCGACGTTAGGAGGTCTGCGCACGCGTTGTCTTTGAACACCAGTAGGTCGTCTTACGTTGTTTTGTTGCGCTGCTTGCGCCTGTGCTTGTGCGCCTGCGGCACCGGCTCTTGCGGCCAAAGCGGCTTCTTCTTCGGCTATTACGTCCTGATACGCGCCAAATAAGGCGTCCCAAATAGATTCTAAAATCCCAGTTTGATACAAATAGCCAAGAACGGCTGCCGTGATGTACATTGCCATCTTCTTCTTAGTAGCGTCTTGACAAGCGAACGCGGTGATCATGATCAGTTTCAACATGAGCTTTATATCAATTCTAAATTGAATGACTCGAATGACTTCTACGATTTCTTCTCCGTTTTCGCCCCTTCTAACGATGCGTTGGTACGGTACGTTTGGATCTATGTTCACGTTTGGATCGTTCAATGGATTGATGATGTTCTGATTGTTGTTGTTCTGGTTGTTGTTCGCATTATTATTATTATTATTATTATTATTATTATTATTATTATTATTATTATTATTATTATTATGATGATTATTTGCGTTTGCACTGTTATTCATATCAGTTCCCATTACTCCCGCCCTGTTCGTCATAGTTAACGGATGAGGATTCATCGTCGTCATTCCAATTCTTCCCGTCGCCGAAGCTTGGAGTGAGTTTTCAAAATTATTCGCGAGCAAAACTAATCCGGGCGATCTCGGAACTACGTCTGCATTTGGTCGCAGACTCCTATACGCCGCTTCATAAGCCGCGTTATATGCGTTCAAAACCATTGGATGTATTGGAACAACGCCAGTGACGGAAATTTGTTGTTGTTGTTGTTGTTGTTGATTATTATAAATTTGATTCGTAGGAGCAGTAGCTGCGGATAAACTTGACGTAGGCGTTACTGACGCGTTAGTAGCGGCAGCGCCAGCTTGAACAGCACTGGTCATTGCAAAATTTATTTCCTTCTCCTCTTTTCTTTTCCTCTCGCGTTCTTTCCGTTCTTTCTCCAACTCTTTCTCTGATTGTTTCACGATCATGTGTACGACCGTAACCGACGTATCGTTTAGTTTCTTCGTTTTGTTCGTTTCGTTACGACCGTCGTCGTCGTCGGAGCTATCGTTTTCCAATAACAACTTCCTCTTATTCTCCAACATCAAAGCCTTATCGAGTACTAAACTATCATCATTGAGGACTTTGCCTTGATATATCAGAATAACTTGCTCTACTTTTGTCTTCTTCTTCTTCTTCTTCTTCTTCTCGAGCGTTGGGGTCTTCTTCTCGACTGTCTTTTCATCTCCATCTTCTGCGTCACTGCTTAGACCGCTGTTGATCAATAGTAGTTCATCGATGCACTTAAGTTTCAAATCTCTCACGGTCTCGGTCTTCGCGAGCATCTTAAACCTGTTCTTCTTCTTCTCATTATCAGAAGTACTGTTATTCGTTTCTTGATATTGATCGCTCTTGATTTCGATCTCGACCATCATTGCGTTTTCTTCTCTTCGTTCTTCTTCTTCCAATTCTTCTTCTTCTTCGTTTAACATGATCCTCTACGATTAGCGTCTCGACTAGAAATCTGATTGAATAATGCGTCCCGTACTCTTCTACTTATTAATAGAGAGTATTATTACGTATTCTCTTTCTGCTATTATTGTTTAATGTGTTTATTTACGAAGAAGAAGAGTGAAAGAAGGAGAAGGAGAAGAAGAGACTGATGCTCTAGGACAGTGCTCTGATTTATTTAGGGTGTTGTGATTTAGGGTGTTGTGATTTAGGGTGTGTTGTTTTTGTTTAATATAATAATAATAATAATAATAGTAATAATAATAATAGTAATCCCGTGCTAAAGTAGTGATCGATCGAAAGAGTAAGAGAGTGAGAGTAATAAGAGAGAGAAAGTAATAAGAGATTGAGAGAGTAATAAAAAAAAGAGTCTCGCGAGAAAATAACGATGATAATGGACGAATTGGAACTTCTGGAAGTCGTGGAAACGGCGAAGAAGGCTAGTTTATTGGCCGGAAGAGAGATCTGCAAAGCGTGGTGGCGTTCAGGAAATATGACTACTACTGCTCATGTTAGTGATGATAATGCCGCCTTTGTTTCTTCTGAAATCGATTCTGATTCATTCTTCGTGCGAGAGAAGAAATCGAACGATAAGGACTTGGTCACCGAGACCGATATCAAATGCGAGCTGATCATCAAGCGAGTAATAGAGCGGCAATTCGCTAGATTTGGCAAAGCAAGCGTAATAGTCGGTGAAGAAGAGTGCGCGAAGAACGAGGGCGCGATACCTACGTTCGATGAGAAGATCAAGTTCTGTTGGTTCGTCGACCCCGTCGATGGGACGACGAACTTCGTGCATAGGTATCCGAATTCCTGCGTCTCAGTCGGTGTATGCTTTTACGGTGAACCGTACGTCGGATGCGTGTTTAATCCAATCACGCGAGAGATGTTCGTTGGCGTGAAAGGGAGAGGAAGCGAATTGATTGAGATGACCGTAGTCAATGAAGAAGAAGATGATGATGATGAAAATAATACGAAAGGAGATGACGCAGACGCAGACGATTTAATCTACTTTCGCGAACAGGGGAGAACAAAGATAAACGTTTCAAAGTGCGCAAAATTATCTCAAGCGTTAATTGCTACGGAGATCGGTGTAGGGAGAGATGAGGAGACAATCGATGCAATAATGGGACGCCTGAGATGTTTAGTTCAGAATTCGAGATCGGTCAGGTGTACTGGGTCGTGCGCGATGAACATGTGCGCCGTTGCAGCCGGGCGCTTGGACGGGTATTTTGAAATAGGCTTTGGAGGTCCGTGGGATAATTGTGCGGCGACGGTGATCGTAAGAGAAGCCGGTGGTGTTGTTATTGATCCAAGTGGTGAGGAAATGCACTTGAACGCGAGACGCGTTTTATGCGCGAATACTCAAAAAGTCGCCGATGAATTCGTGAACGTTCTGAAAACAGTGAAAGATGGACCTTTAGAACCCGCGAAACCGTCCATACAATTTAATTAATAATGAAATAATAGGCTCTACTTTAAATTAATCAATCAAGTGTGTTTTAAAACGTTTCTTTTGCGGTAGAATTTCTTAACGCGTCTGAGCGAATTGTGTAGAACGGACTCAAACGCGTACGTAAAGGCTACGACGCCGCCGAGGATTGTGACGCTATTCAATAGCCATTCTTGCCACTCTTGTGCTGATTCGACGTGGGAAATCGCAATCGGTGATAGATTATATGCGAATTTCACGTACGCGCCTCTTTTTGCGATGGCATGCGTGGCTCCTTTGCCAGAAAAGTCGTGGTCTTCGGCGTTATCAAAATAATAGCTCTCGTGCTTCGCCGACATCGAAGCGATCTTAAACTTATTCGAAACAAACGTGTACTCGTGAACGGTTAACGACGCTGATCCATCATCGTTTATTTTTTTTGCACGATTTTGTTTTTGTATTGGAACGTACGATCTAGTGACGACTTGCATGTGATGCTCGTGAATCGTATTTTTCTGCTTAGAAGAAAATACGTTTTCGTCATTTTCGTATCGATCGTTCGAGGCAAATTTTCCACCGCCGTCTTTTGCGGCAAACGTCCAAGCTTTTCTGAACTTCTTTGGCACGTAAGTTCGCTTTTTCGAAGTGCTAGGAACGTAATCACCGAACGAAAAATGTTTGATGATGTGCGTGGAGTTAATTTGATCGAGATCGATAGTTTGACCGTGCGAACGCGCGGAGAAATAAATCGAACCTGGAACTTTCGCCAACCTTAATCGGCCTTCAACGGTACAACCAGATGACCTTACTGAAGACTCGTGCTTCCCATCGCGATCAAAATCGTACCCTAAACGATGTGGCTTTTCGGTCATTAAAGGCTTATTTTCGTCATCATCAACGCGCGAATCGGCCTCTCTGAGCGTCCTCAATAAAGAAAGAGCAAACTCTGCCAAATTTTCAGCCGACCTTTGTCCGTGATACACTTCGAAGTGCCTAATATCGTTAGCGTTAGTGGTAATTTCAGACGATGATGACGATGACGATGATGTTTTGCTTTTGTTCAACGAAAGAGCATCGCTCATAGTTCCTCTGTACACGCGAATCGTTGGAAACGCCATAACCTTTTCGTCCTTGCATAATTCCAAATTTTCTTCTGCAGTACAATCGACCGAGGCAAACGCCGCGGAGAGTCTCGAATTCATAGTTCTCGCTAAAGCTTTCTGAACGAGTTGCGCTGCACGCTCAAAGTGGGGGGCAAGGCGAGCACAATGGTTACACCAAGGTGCGTGAAAGTTTACGAGTAACACCGAGTGCGCGTTTACGTTTCGGCTGAAATTTTCACCGTTCAATAATAACGCAAAGCGCCTATATCCATACTCGTCTCTTCTATGTTCAACGTCATCGTTATCTTCGTCGTCGTCAGTGTCACCATTATTATCTTCCTTTTCTTTCTTCTTCTTCTTATTGGCATCATCGTCTTCCATTAAATAATCGAACTCGTCTCCTAGCGCTCCGTCTTCTTCCTCTTCCCAGTACGGATGTAACTGCCTCGGCTGAATTGAGTGATAATGCTGTTTCGAACCAACGCCCATCGTAGCATGTTCAATGGCTAAGTACGGTACATCATCGGACATAGAGTGCTTATAAATACTCTCTCCCGATAAATTAAACGCTCTGTGACCGACGGCTAAATATAAAAAATAAGTAAGAATACAATAAAGAACACACGAGAGAGAGAGAAAAAAATAAACAAATAAATAAATAAATAAATAAATAAATATTTGATGGTAAACATATGTCTTACCGTCCACTAAATCGACGGATAAATGTTCGCAATTAATCGAAGGAAACGAAACCTCGAAATTGACGACCATGGTCAAATCCAGCGCATGATCCACGATCATCTCGGTCTCAATCCTGGTCTGAAACAGTTTTCGCGTCTGTATCGTGAATAGACCGAAAACGACCCAGAGGAACAAGAGGCTCAATACACCTCCCTTTGCCGTGCCCTCGTTCTCGAACGTCTCGAACGCTTCGTTCCTTTTGAAGACATCGACTGATTGTAACGATCTGCTGACCATGCTCTCGTTTAATTGATCTGCCTCTCCCGGTAGTGAATGCGCTCCAGTCGATGTAGTTCTTCTGTTGATCATTTTTATTTATTTATTTATTATTCGTTTATTTGTAGTCTCGAGCGTCTTGTTTGTATTTTTTGAGTTTTCTCTGTTTTCCTATTTTACTCTCGTTGCTACAAAAAAACGAACATCATCATCATATTTATCAGAAGAAGAAGAAAAAGAGCACCGAGGCTTCAATGAAGTCATAATAACAATAACAATAATAATAACAATAATAATACTATATAGTATACTATAATAGAGACATAATTACTATATTTTTCGGCGATGATCACCGCTATCAAGAACGCAGTTCTGCACCGTTTATTGAAATCTGTTTTGCTCGTTTCAGTAGGCTTCTTCCTAGGGCGGGGGAAAAGATTCAGTAACAACGAAGTAGAAGAAGAAGATGAAGAAAAAGAGAAAGAACGAACTATTAGGACGAATAGACGGTTAGTTGCAGTCAGTGGGACCTTACAGGACGGGTTCGCTTTGAGGAAGAACTTAGATGCCGAGGACGGTCTGGCAGTTTTCGTTGGATACGCACTAATCAGAGGCGTTAAGATGTTCTTCGACGTGAAGACGAGGGAGGGGTGTAGGGAGTACGTTGGTCGTGATGATGATGATACTGATAGTAGTAGTAGTAGTAGACGACCGCCAATGAATCCTGCACTAGTTCTCACAAATGATTATAACGACGCGAACGTGTATCACGTGTTTGCAGTGACCGAAACGGCTCTTTGCGAAGCGCTTTGTAACGAGCCGCGCTTTTTAGGTATCGCTCCAGATTGCGCGAAGATCGATTTGTTCGCTAAAGAGACGAGCGAAAGTGTGAGAGTTGCCGCATTCGGGTTTGATTATAAATCAAATGAATTAAATAATAATGAACGATATGGGAGCATGCTCACGGTAATCGCTTACGGCGTTCCTGGAAAATTTGCAGTCGAAGCAACGTACGGGTACGTGAACGAACAAGGCGCTAAAGTAACCACGTTCGCTGAATGCTCAGCGTGCGCATTCGGCGACGAACAATCACAAACGACGAGGGACGAAAACATTAGATATTCACAACTAAAACGTGATATCAATGAAGAGAAATTGAACGAATTAAAGCAAAAGATGTTCTTTTTAGACGAATCGGTATACGGCTGCCGCTCGAAGGAAACACCTAGGATAATCGATCGCGCTTCGGCCAATCGCGCTATTGAGTATACAAAACTTAATGACAGCTATGATGGTGGGTATTTGTCGTAAAGTGTACGCACACATACATCTAATTTTGTGTATTATTATTATTATTATTATTATTATTATTATTATTTTATTTTCGCTCTCGTTCGCTGTTATGCTCTGATGTTCGTTTGCCCTTTCAAGATTGCTTTTGATGGGTGCAATTACGACCAAAAACAATATTCCGCACAAAAACAATTAAATTAATTAATTATACGTACATCATCCACGTAATAATAGATAAACAAAACAAATGGCTATTAAAATACCGAAAATAATATACAGATACTTCATGATCGCACTCGCGGTGAACATATATTTAGCGAATGGACGAACTATTACTGAGAAAATAGAGAACGCCGTGGTCGAACCATTATATGAAATCCTAAAACACGTCGTAAAAGACCCGAAGGAGTTCATTAAAGGGTATTATGAAAACATGGAGAAAACTGGCGCTTTATCGATATTGAAAATAGCTCTATTATCGAAGCTCGTCGCTATGTATTTCAGAAGACGAGTCACGAAGAGAATAAGCACCTCGACTGCGACTGTTGCGAAGACAGAAACAAAAAAAGTAAAATGATGACGAAGATGATTAGAAATAATTTTTCAAGGGCGTACGCAATAAACGATAACGATTAAGACACAACGTTTAGAATTTAGTTTAAATGATTACAAATATAAGCATGATTTACTTATTCTTTTTTTTTAGCGTCAAATTGCTCGCTTACTCGCGTATATAAAAAATGCCACGCGTCGCGTAAACTTTTTGATTATGTACAAAAGTTGGTTTACGCTCGTATAATGTATGTCTTCTTCTTTTCTTTGCCACGAAATGACTCTTTCAGAACTTTGTTTCATTTGTTTAGTTCAAGTCAGTGTCGCTATCGTATGGATCTTCGCTATCGCTCACGATCGGCATCTTGATGTGACCTCCCTTCTTTTGAAACGGAATGTGAGCGGCAAAATAGACTGCGGCCATGGCCCATCCAACAGCCCATCTCCAGCCTTGGTTTTTATCATCGCTTGCGTCAAAGACACCGAGAATCTCGTGTCTTGGACCACGGACACCAGTGGTTGGGTCAATGAGATCGTTATGACTCGCGAAAAATCCAAATAAGGAAAGAAAGGACATGAAGAAGCAAACTATAACGCACTTCTTAAACTGTCGATCGATTGCAAAGCACGCGATGCAGGTAAGAAAGATACCAACCATTGTTCCACCAGCAGCTGACATCATTTGAGTTCCCATATGGTAAGAGTGATTACCTTGAGATTCCAAAGAGGCTTTGTTTGCAATGAACGGCATGATACCTAACAATAAGCACGGGTAATGTCTCGGCGGAGTGTTCTCAAACGCTTGGCGACCGAGCAACAAACCGACAAAGATCAAGATGGCACCATTTGCACACAATGGGATCACTTGATAAATAGAAGCAAATAAACCGGTAGACAATAAGATGATATAAACGAATCCATTCAAAAGTGAATAACCAATTTTAGCACCGAGAGCTTTATGGATTGGGTGACCGATGTACATAGTCGTACCATAGATTCCGCCAGCAAGGGCGCCAACCATCGTACCAACGCCGTCCGCAATCAAGCATTCAGCCATTGGATATGAATCACCCGCTAATTCAGCAGACTCAACATCAGCCATAGTTCCAAGAAATCCAATCGCGCCGTAAAGTAAACTTTGCGCAACGAGTGACTTAACCGTAGGATGCGAGAAACCTTTCAAGCCTCTTCCAAAGCCGCCGAAAATGTCACCCTTGAAAGCGTATTGATCAAACGCAGCTTTTGCTGCGTGTTTGTCAGTACCAACGCATGTTTTGCGTCCCAATCCAGTAGCGGGATCTTTACCGTTATATTGTGCTGCGACGGAAGTAGTAACGCCGAAACCATATTCGATTAAATCAGTAGAATGCTCGCAGGCGCCCATCCAACCGAATGCAGTAGATGTGAGAATGGCTAAGAGAGCGATCGGGAACGTGATGCTTTTGTAAATTGGATAGCGAACGTTACCGAAAAATCCAGTAAGAACAATCATAAATGGCAAAAAGCACATCATCGGTTCTTGCATAATATCGATAACATAAGCGTACGCGAGCCACATGAAACCGACACCGAACAAAGGAATGAAAACGGCAGCTTTCGGGAATAACCAACGGACTAAATCGCCCAAGAAAAATCCAGCGCATTCGAACATGCCGACGATGAAATTAGCCGTGACTGAGACTTCCCAGCCATAAATGGCGGCTTTCTTCGCAGCGGCTTGAATAACGTCAGCTGAGCAACCGCCTTCATCGCCCATACAGTAATACGGGGCAAAATCATCGTGACCTTTTGCCAAAGCCGGGAGAGTAATCGCATACAACATGATATAAATCACAGTCGTGTTCATGCCGTACGGTTGAGCCGTGACGTCTGTACGATTTTCTTTCGTCGCCAAACGAGTCGCGAGCCAAGCGTAGTAGATGTTCCCGAACAAGAGACACAAACCGCAAGCTGGGATGTTCCATTCTGTTGTTTATTTTATATTATTTTCATGATAACATATACAAAGTTACGACATGTTTTTTGTTAAAATGTTGATCGTTAGTTTATTAAGTTCGTTCTTTGTTTTGGGGGGAAACAACAGGCAAGTTCAGAGTTTAAGGTGTTACAGTTAAAAAAAGAAAAAATCACAAGTGTCCTTTCGCGGATTAGCGGAAAAGAAGAAGTAAATATCTATCCAAGGGCCAAGTCGCGCGCGCGCGATACGTGCTCATGAAAAGAACGAACGAACGAACGAATGAAACGTACCAAAATAGATCTTTTCCCATTGCTGCGCGACGGCGAGAGCGTAACCTGGGGGACCCCAATTACGCCACGGAGCCGCGATTAAACCGTAGCCGATATGGCCAATAGCAGAACCAGTTACGCCTAACATCGTGGCCAAGTTATCGAAGAAGAGCTCGCCAAAGGCTTCGATTTCACCGGGGCCGGTGAAGAACTCAACTTTCGTGTTCCATTTATAGGACGTCCCTGTGAGTGTAGAAATGATTTCTTAGGTCAGCTCGCGCGTACTCGCTCGCCGTAACAGTGTTACTACGTAATTGTCGAATTCGAACTCGCACTGGAAATCGATATAAAAAAACGTACCGTTTTGCCATCCGAAGATCTTCAAGCGCGACTTGTAATCTTCCCAGGACACCGGTGAAGTCGATACACCGGCCGAGATGACGGACTTCTTCTTCTCGAGAACTTTATATTCACTCATTTTATTTCTTTGGATGTTCAGACAGAGCGAGTGACAAAGAAAGATGTGCGGTTGAATATGTGACGCGATTTTGAAGAAGAGACGAGGGACGAGAGGAGTTTGTTTCAAAAGACACACAATTTTCGAAGAAAAAAGGGAATTTTCAAAAAATATGTTCCTTGTGAAAGGGCGGAATAATTTACGGAAAAAGAGTTTTTCAGTTTTTAAGGGCATCCCCCTAAAAAAAAGTAAAAACAAACAACGAATTAGGGGTGTCGCAATTCCGGAATTATGTCAAAAAACTCCATAATTCCGGAATTGCAATTCCGGAATTAGGGTTTAGGGTTTTGGCCTACTAATTTTAGCTTTTTTCTCTTTTATACGTAAAAATTTTCGCGCTCGCTACGCTCGCGCCAAACCCTAAAAATTTCGCGGCGCTCCGCGCCGCACTTAATTGGAAAATCCGGAATTGGCCCAAAAAAAACCCAAAATTCCGGAATTAGAATTCCCCACCCCTATAATTTAATAACTACAATGACAATACTAGAATTACAAAAAAATAACACCACAACAGTAATACAGAGTAATATAATTCGATCTGAGTAATGATTAAAGCTCTGTTTCGAAAGCGCAAAGCGAGCGTCTTGATATTCGCAGCGGCAACTTATTTCTATCTCTTTTCTTTTTGGGTCAGGAAGAAATTTGAGCAGCCAGAATTATTATCAATCAAAAGAAGAATCAATAGTTCAGATATCCGCTTGACCTTAGAAAAACTGGTATCATCAGACATTAATGACAAAAATCTGCACTTTGATTTAAAAGATGACAATTTCAGCAACATCAAAGAGATTACGCACCATTCCCAGCCTTTCAAATACAGCAAAGATTTAAGGATATCTTATATTACGAATCATGAGTCTGTAGCTCAGGGGAGTTTTATAATCGATCCAGTCATGGTTGTGCTTAATTACTTGACAAGAATACAAAATGCACTGCATATATACGGCGACATAGGTGAAATTGGAGTTCATCACGGCAAGTTTTTTGTAGGCTTGGGACACTTGCAGAAAGTTAGTGAAAAATTGTGGGCTTGTGACGTGTTTGAAGATCAAACAAAAAATACTGATGGAAGCGGATTTGGTAATCGAGCTGCCTTCAAAAAAGCTTGCGATGAGAATGGTATTTCTGAGAAAGATGTAAATATTTATGAAGGAAGTTCTTTAGAGCTAAAAAGCCTTAAACCTTTTTTATTTCGTCTCTTTTCAATTGATGGTGGCCATTCGAGAGTTTTAACGATCAACGATCTTACATTAGCAGCGAATAATTTAGTACCAGGAGGAGTTATCATATTAGACGATGTTTTAAATTTCGCCTGGCCCGGGGTCATTGATGGATTCTTTACATGGCTCCATTATTTTCCGATCGATTATGCACCTTTTTTTGTTGGATACAATAAAGTTTTCATAGTTGAAGCTTCATTTCATGAAAAGTATTATCAAGCGATGCATTCGTACGCTTTAAGTGCACCCCCTGGAATGAAATTATCAATAGAACCTTTCACAAATATGAACCCTCATAAGAGTAAAGCCTCGGGATTAAATGAATACATTTGGAATGGGTATCGATATGTTCATGGAGATAACGAAGTAGAAATTTCAGTGGCAAAAGACCAGTGGAAAAAAGAAATATTACTGTCAGCTTGATGCGAAAGTTGTATCGTTTTGCTTGACTTTTCATTTCTCAAAGATACGAGGTGAACCATAAACCCAAAACCCTCGTAAAAAAAAGGGAGACCTCCTGTACGTTAGTGGTGTGATAAAAAACGTACTGGTACTAGAACAAGCAGTCATAGGAAATCCTCCAACTTTTCTGATTTTCGGACCCCGATTTTTTCGGGGGGGGGGGGGGATTTAGGGTATCATTTCGTACTAAAATAAGG
>Ga0209830_10000477_pt1 | contig 41807 bp, 38 predicted proteins | sample ArcticOcean_MG_C_12_FD_187439 | JGI IMG/M metagenome (GOLD analysis project Ga0209830, IMG submission 187439) | Marine microbial communities from western Arctic Ocean - ArcticOcean_MG_CB8_130 (SPAdes) (version 2) | ecosystem: Environmental > Aquatic > Marine > Oceanic | place: Arctic Ocean...
GCTACCCTCCAGCAACAGATTGTGATACTTCTTGAAGAGATCGGAACACTTCAAGAATATGTCGCTCTGATGCAGGGTGAAACCAAAGAGGACTCACCATACGTTCACCGTGCAAAGAGTAGTCGCTATGCCTACATCTCACAGAAAATACTGCTGCAATTCCAACCATCTGTTAATCCAAGCGACATACCGTACGAACAAATAGCGTGGTGGAAAAGGATATTTTCATATATTCAACCAAACGATTATGAAAGACTTCACTTGCGTCGTTCGTGTAATATGTTCAAAGCATCGTTGAAGCCACCACCAAAAGGTAAGTGGACGGAATATCCGCATTTGAACCATACGTCAATTGATAGTTTGTTCAATCGTTGCAAAGAATTGTACGACGAAGACCCAACAAAAGCACCGACGATAATCTTTATAAAAGCAGGGGAGCATGAAGTTGAGGGATATGTCCCTCATTCAGATGAATATGGCAATTTTCCCATGGTGCCGTATTTGTCAATCACGTATCCAATGAAGATAATCGGTGCTGGACAAGACAACACCTTCATTCAAGGTGGTGGTTTTGATATTCAAGGAACAAAAGAGGAAGGAAAGAATGTTGGACTGAAAGATATGACCATCTCTGAAACGATTGGGTCTGGATTGAATGCCGAAAATGGTCTCTCCTTTTTGTGTAAAGATATGACCTTTACTCAATGTGGTGGTGGTGGTGTGTCAACGTTGAACACAAAAGGAAGATTAATCAATTGTGTGACCACACAGTGTGGATATAATGGAATATCCTGTGGTAGGAATGCATTGATTGAGTTGAAAGGTGATCAGACCAAAGTTGATGGGAATGGGACAAGTGGGGAGTATGATTTTTATGGATTGGATGCCTGGGACACATCGTCCAGAATCCATCTTCTCTTTCCACTCACGAAAGAATCTGTTTCCACTAACAATCACGGTGGTGGAAATTATGGTGGATTCGGTACGATTGAAACAGTTGATTCCTTAAGAACAAAATTAATAAATGATTGTTTTCGGTACATGTACTTTCGTTTTAGGTAATTGCAACAAAATATCCCTCAATCTATAAGCCCTCACACTCTCTTTTTCAAATTCTTGTATAATGACGTCTAAAGTATTGTCTTCGTCTGCTGCTTGTTTCACTGATGCAAAATAGGTACCAGCTATATTGCCTAATAGAATAGAAATAAACATCCATAGATTATTTCCCATAACAAAAATAACACGTATGATCCAAACAATTGTTGATACGGCTGTCCATAGAACCGATAACCCTATTAATTTCGTTCGCTTAGAGTCGCCTGGTTTTAGTTGTAATATTTCGCGTGAATATTGTGAATTTTTTAACCAAAGAAAATTATCAGCTACCTGCAATCCGAATGCCACCAACAACATTACAAAAAACCAACCCAAGCCCTCGAACGTCGACCCAACTATTTCTATGCGTGATATGCACACAAATGGTGTCTCGGTACAATTAAACATTTAAAACTAAAATTGACAGCTTTATATATTAATTTGGTAAAAAATCTAATTCTGAAACGATTTGAAAATTCAAATCAAATAGAATTTTATTGGACCTTTGCTGAACCCATTCTTTTCCATTTGCTTTTACTTTTTCAAAACAATCTAGCGCTTTTTGAAAATATTCCACTTCGGTGAGGCCCGTACACGAACCATGTTTTTCCCATTCGTGCTTCCAAAAATGCTCGTCTGTCCCCCGCGAACTGTGCCAATCAGCGTGCAACTGTGACAACAGACCATGTAAACGTTCTATGTCAAACGTATGACCCCCCTTTGGACACGCGCGCCATTTATGAACGCCTTCTTGGGGCCACAGTCCGTGTATAGAATAGGGAAATTCCTTATCTTTTGCAGGTAATAACGCTAAGTAATAAAACTTCATGTTATAAGAATGTCGGTGTTTAAATACTGTAGTACATCAAATACAAGGCACAGTAGCAGCCTGCTATTGTATAAAAAACGCAACTATCATCGGTGGGAGACAATCATTTCAAATTTCATTAATCGCTAATTATGTGCTTGTCTTTTAAATAAGAACAGTATTTTTACAGTATATACATGTCATTTACATTCATAATTTAAAATGTTGAAATTATTTTTTATAACATCAAGTATAATGACAGTTTCAGGAACAGATCACTTAAGAAAATTAAATACTGCAGCAGAATATAATATCAAAACTACTGAGTATTGTGCCACCGGTCAAATATCAAGCGAAGAAGATTGTCGGACAGCAGCTGTTAGTTTGCAACACGTCCCTTATTTATTTTATAATATAACTACGGGACCAAAGGGATGTTTTGAATCCAAAACCCTTGATGGGGCTCTCAAATTAAATTATAATGCTGGCAAAGCAACCACTTGGTGCAGCGAAGACGAAATGTGTATATGCCAAGGCGCAGCAACCACAACAGAAGCGCCAACCACAACAACCACAACAGTAGCGCCAACAGTTTATCACATGAAAGATATTAGTACATGTACCACCTCAATAAGCACCAAAGAAGATTGTCAGACAGCAGCTACGTGGGGTGGACTTAGCGACAAGACGGCTTCCGAGGTAAGCACTGGATCATCTCCAACGGGATGTTACGTGTATAGTGATAGTACTCAAACTGTACTAATCTACAACTCTGCCGAAACAAATGTCGAGTGCACAGGACAGAAACGCTGTCTGTGTCAAGGCGCAGCAACCACAACAGAAGCGCCAACCACAACAGTAGCGCCAACAGTTTATCACATGAAAGATATTAGTACATGTACCACCTCAATAAGCACCAAAGAAGATTGTCAGACAGCAGCTACGTGGGGTGGACTTAGCGACAAGACGGCTTCCGAGGTAAGCACTGGATCATCTCCAACGGGATGTTACGTGTATAGTGATAGTACTCAAACTGTACTAATCTACAACTCTGCCGAAACAAATGTCGAGTGCACAGGACAGAAACGCTGTCTGTGTCAAGGCGCAGCAACCACAACAGTAGCGCCAACCACAACAACCACCACAACAGAAGCGTCAACCACAACAACAACCACAACAGAAGCGCCAACCACAACAGTAGCGCCAACATCTACCGATGGTAGTAGTGTGGTACTACTATTGGAAGATGGTATGAATCTTACTGTGCCAATTATCAGCTTTGTTGTGGTTACAGCACTACTATACTGTTTGTATCGTAGAAAATCGAGACGTAAGGGTGTACCACTACTACCAGAACAAAAATCTGCTAGTATGCGTGAATATACAAAAATAAAATTCTAAAACTTGTAATTATTAATTTTTGTTTTAACCTTATTTTCTAACTCTCCAATTCTCGCCAACATTAATTTACGTAGTTTGTGAAGTTCTGCTCTCCTTGTTTCGTTTGATATTTCATATAACTCAATAGCATCCAATTCACGTTCAATTTTTGTACATTCCACCCAAACATTTGAATAATTACTTTTTGTCTTTGATATTTTATATTGGAAGTGGCATTCATTTAGACGCCTATATAATATTTTTATCTTGTCCATTTGTATTCTAACATTTCTATTCTAAATTAAATACTCAAAAATGGAACTTCATGATGCAGTTTTTCGTGCTGATTATGCGCGTGTAAAGATGTGCATGAAATATTACAGAGGCAACGTACTAATACGAGATGAAGCTATTACCACGGCTGCGTTACTTGGACACTATGAAATTGTCGATTTACTGTTGCAAATGAATGTACCAGTCGAAACAAATACTATGTTGATTAATTATCAAAGAAAATGGGAAACACGTCAGATAAAAAAATTACACCGTAAAACAATGCACGAAATGTCATCATTTACAAACGGATGGTGCCCAAAATTGTCGGCAGCATGCGTGGCAGCATTTTACGGACACAAAAAAATGTTAAAATTACTATTTGACAATGGAGCGGACATGCAATTTAATCCATATGCATGCGAAAAAATGGAAAATCCGCCTGCTTGGAATCCGCTGACTTGTGCTTTAATAGGTCAACGAATTGAAATCGCCAAGATTTTGCTGAGGATGGACATCAAAACGACGGATATGAAAGGTCAGGTACCAACTTTAATGCATATCTTGTTGTGGAAAATACCCCGTGTCCTTGTGGATCATTCGTTGTCTTATTTGTGATATCTGCACCAATACAAAAAGATAATGATTTCAACAAAAGCGGGTACAATGGCGGAACATACCATGACGTAATCTTCTACAAGAAAACCGTAGACAATATACATAATTTCAGAAATTATACGCAGAATAAAAAAGGATGGACTGAGATCACGTACATTGTGTGTTTTCACCACTTTGTACAATTGTGAAAACGGCGCTACAGAACCAATAAATACTGCACAATATCCCCAAATTAAAACGTTTTCCATTTTTTGTTTTTTATTCTAAACTCTTTATAGACAATTTAAGTTTTTATTGTGCATATGTGTGTTTTGTAATAGGATGAAATAAAGCAAGCAAAAAATGAACTGGATTCAAATAGTTGTGGCTGCTTTATTTGCAATGAATTTGACTCATGTAGTGGTATTAAATAAAAAAATGTCACAAGATATTTTGAATGTCGAATTTAATATTTCTTCCCAAAATAAATCACTGACTGCTATCTTCGAACATTTGGATATCATGGGGAAAATTGTTTCTGATAATTTCGGATACATAAAATTTATTAAAAATCAAACGGATGAAATACATCTAAGAATGGCGGCATACGAAAATACTATTAATTAATTTTTCTTTGTTTTCTCCAAAAACTACCTGGTTTTGAAATAGTAGCCAGTTGTATTAACGGCCAGAATCCTTGCCAAAAAAAGAAATCAAACGGTGCGTGCCAACTAATCGTAGCATTGTACTGTAACAAAAATGTACACAAATTCACTTCCAGTACTAATGCTATTATAGTTATTATTAATGTAATTCCAATCACAACTTTCGCGCGGTCTGTCAAATCTGGCATTGCAGACCGCACCATATTTTTGAACGATGAACTTGATTCTGGATTACACTCCAACATAATACTTAGACAAATTGTGTAAATGATTGACAAGCCAATAATCGTTGGCATTAATCCAAATATCGAATAACTTGACAATGTCAACACCAACATTTTAATAAATACGGGTAATCCTATTTTTGAACCTCGCATTGAATTTATAAATGCACGCAATACCACCAATGACAATACAATAGATATTTCCTGTACAAATAGTTTCCTGGGATTGGGTACGACGTGTCCTATCGCAGTCCACCATTGAAATATAAACATACCGACCAATATTTGCAGCTGTTCCGTTCCTGTTGTGATCCATTGTGGTTTATGTACATAAATTAACAACAACACAACTGGAACATATGGTAGATGGAGAATTGCACTGGGTAATTGCGCTATATTTTCTGAAAATTGATAAGGTTTTTCACAAAAAGGCAACTCTGTTCCCTCAAACATTGTATCAGATTCCGATTGAACCAAAGGGTGTGAATTCAATACTGCATATAATACACCAGCGACACCCATAACAATCGTAACAACTTCCGATAAGTTAACGTTTGTCTGCAATTTTCCAGATTTTTGTACCGAAGAAATTAATAAACTATTAGAAATAAGAAGCATCAAAGCAAATGCAGTTAAATATCCAGGTTTGCACGTTAAACATATTTGTGAAATTTCTAATATGGATAAGGCTAACGCTGCGGCGTAAATTGTCCAAGCCATTGTTTGTAAACGTACAAATGTATCTCCTCCCTTCATTGGACTCCATAATTTATAATTGTTGACAAACATTGCGCCTAAAACATGTACAATGGGTGCAATGGAAAGTAGACTTGCTTTGGTAGACAATTTGACGGGGTCATGTACGGCATTTAAATATGGAGATAATGCGCTGGGTATTAATGTTGAAAAGTCCAGTGCGATTAAGCCAGAAGCACACCATATACAGGCTAATGTCGGTATAATTGTAAATTTATTCATTTTATTTATTACATTATATATATTTATACTTCTATTCTAAATCATTGTAAAATCACAACTATATAAGTAACCTCAGTAGAATAAAATGTCGACCCCATCAATCATTGAAAGAATTACCGACGCGATCGAAGAACTCATTAGTGCTTACGAAGACGACGAGTATGTTCATCAAAAACTCATGGAAATACATAGGTTGTTTATGGAACGCTTTTTTTCTAATGCTCTTGACATATTGCAAGATTTGAAAAAACAAATAACTCCGACAGATCCCGAATTGTACACACTACTTGAAAATGACATTTCACGCGTTGTTAAAGCTAATAATGAGGTGAAACACGATAAACAAGTAGCACTCGGGCAACAATTGGACGTAATTGTCCCTTCGTTGAAAGAGGAACCTAAAAAAGTAGAAGAACCTGAACCAAAAAAGAGAAAAAAAACTAAAAAGCCAGTAATGGACACGAAGTCAGTAATGGACACGTTTCGACCCGGTCAACTCCAAGTTGGCCGTAAGTACCGTGTTATGTTGGTGAATAAAGACTCAGTACATCGCAAAGAAAAGAAAATGAAAAAACCGTACAAAATGTTAGACGATGGGCCACAAATATGGACTTTGGTGGAGGTTGGCGCTGTCTATTATACATTTGACACGAAAGGAGATATTGAAAAACCTGTGTCAAACGTTGCTGTTGAAGATGTTACCTTGGAAGAAGTAGTTCTTAAGCCAGTGCCTGAACCACCCGAATTATTGGACGGGATGCTCATCCAAGTTAAGTGGGACGGATATCCAGTATTGACACAGATGTACCGTAATGTTGTTTACGCAGAGTCACCAATAGTTTTTGTGACATATAATACGAGAACACCTATAGGCAACCAACCATTTAATCCGACCGACCCAGATGAACAATGGAATTATCCAGAATATATTGATTTGAACAATGTGACAGAGATAGAAGTTCTTGATTGTGGACAATATGCAGATGAAATTAAACTATTAAAACCTGTCAGAGGCTCAAAAGTCAATATCTGTGTTGCTAAATTAAATACAGGAGAAGTGCGTGTTCTAGTACCTGACGAATTATCCAATGAAGATTTGTCGCGTTCGTTCGACAAAGTTGCGGTACAAGAGGATGTCGAATCGACCGACTTTATTGAATGTCGAGTCATAAAGGTTGGAAAGACTGCTTGTACATTAGAGAAATACGGAGAAGTCCCACTTGGATGTATTTTGGGCGTTTGGCGCGATGCTGATGTAGGTGAAACTTTCGAAAGTGCATCAGAAGGTTCTACGGAAGGAGTGACACCACACTTATGGAATTGTGAATGGAAAAAAAATAAGACCAAATTTGTACTGGATTTGTATTATACGGAAATTAGATTACCTTCTGTTTCTGAGATAGAGACGTGGGTCGGTACTGACGACGAAGAAGACGATGACGCATTGGAAGAGGGTGAAACATATGACTATTCTGGTATCGAATACGTTTGTAAAGGCGAAGCAGGAGGCGAACAAAAAACCGACGAAACGATCTACAAATTGTTCAACAAAAAATTGAACGAAACAATTTACAAGACAGCACAAGAAATTCATGACCAAATTGCGCCGAAATTTGACTTATTTGATAAGCGTACCCAAATATATGTGTTGTTTGCAAAGACGTTATGGAAAGTTGTGCGCTTTAATACTCACGACCGCACATACGTATTGGAAAGCGACGATGGCGCAACTACATGCGCACATGAAAAGGATATTACGCCTAAACCAGTATTGTCTTATGAAATTAGACAACTGGTCGGATATAACTATGAATTTTGCAAAGTTTCAGAGGTTGAGGTAACGTATACGTTAGAGTTATTGGATCAATCGGCGGTCGATATCGGGTCTACTGACGCCGATTTGGACAACTATGTGACAGATATTACGGAATTAGAACTCGATGAGTGGTGCATGTATAAGAAGAAGATTGTCCGTTTAAAATTAGAAAATGGTAGGCCCGTAATTGAAGAAAAACCTGACAAGAGGGGTAAGATGATTAAACATGTGAAAATATTCCAGTCACCAAAAAAGAAGCGACCAACAACGGTGAAAAAATCATTGGTTACTTTTCAACCAGATATCGCAACTACGTTTGTACAAGAACGATGGAATGGAATAATCACAAAGAATACACGCGTCAATGTAGAATTAAAAGACAATACCATGAAAAAAGGCGTAGTCGTTGGTTGGAGAGAATCGGATAAAGCTGAACACGCAACGTCAGACAAATATGAAATTCGATTTGACGATGGTTCTGTTAAATGGTATGGTCTTCAAAAAATAGAGGTTGTCACGGAAGCTGTAGAAGAACTCAAAGAAAAAACACAAGATGATTACATTGTACCGTCCGATTCGGCATCAAGTTCAGAATCCGATTCAGATTCTGAATCAGACCATGAGATATCGGTGGAGAATGAATTTGAAGGTAAACTTGTTCAAGTAGGCCAAGTGGCTCCATTGGGATTGCAAGGTGAAAGAGTTCGAGACGGTGATGATGAAAAAATTTGGACAATTGTCAGAGATGTAACTGCAGATGATTTGAACGTCAAAAAACTCCAAGGAGACCAATTAGATTTGTATATAATTGAGCAAAATACAGAACAGGAAAAGATGCATCGTGAAGATCTGATCAAAGTTATTGAAGAACTTGAAGGGGTCGAATTAATGAAAGGGGAAGTGTTCCAAGTGGAGTTGGATGGGAATTTGTACAAATTAACATCGTGTTGGCGCAATTTTCAAATAACGGTTCCTTCTATGTGTTTGGTGTTTTACGAACCAGACATTGTGACTGGTATATTTGTTTACTTATTGTCAGACGAATCGTATACAAAGTACAGTGTCATGTCTACCGACGACGGGTTGTATCAATTAAGCGGAGGTTTGACAGTAAATCGGTCGCAAATCGGCGTCTATGTCCAACCATTTAAAAAAACGGATACAGTACACTTGAAGGGAAATTGTTATGAAGTTTTTAAGGTAACGAAGGTGAAAGGGCGTAAAGTAAATTTAGAGTCAACGTGGGATTCAACGAAAACGTTTGAAGGAGTTGATATGAGCAATGTGTTTGTTTCGACGGAAGAGTATGAACCAAAAGAGTTTGTGAAAGTGAAGGCAAGAAATCAAATTTATAAAGTATATAAATCTGTGAATAATCGCGTTTCTCTTGTTGGAATAAAAGATAGAACATTTAGTCCAAGTGAATTGTCACCGTCTGAGGACCCATCTACAAAGGAAAGTTCTGATATAGAAGACAATGAGAGTGGTAGTGAGAGCGGTAGTGATAACTAATTATAAAAGTACGGAGACTGTTAAATTAAATGTTAAAAACTGGTGATTTATTATTATTTTCGGAAGAACCTACAAATTGTTTGATGAAAACGCTGGACTGTTGTATAAAAAAATGCACAAAATCTCGATATTCGCATGCGGCGTTGGTCGTTGTGGACCCCCCGTGGGCCGCGCATTGTAAGGGAACTTTTGTGTGGGAGTCGTCGTATCATGGTACAAAGGACCCACAAGATAACGAAGTCAAGTTTGGTGTTCAGTTGACACCTATTGAATTGTACACTAAAAATTATCCTGGCAAAGTGTCCATTTGGGTTCGTACACCGCGATTTGACAATGTTTTTACGGATGAGGCGTTGATGAAAATACACCCGCTTGTTTACAAGCATGGTTACGATACTCGTGTCAGAGATTGGTTTTGTGCGGCGTTTTGTTACAAAATTCAGTGCCAGACGGAAGTTTTTACCTGTTCTGCGTTTGTGTCTTTTGTGTTGCACGAACTCGGTGTGTTGGATGCGTGTTGGACGGTAATTTCTGCTGCTGAGCTGTCTTCTTTCGACAGTACGGGAATGGTTGAATTTAAGAAAAAATATTCTAAGGACGAACTTTTAGGATATTATCCAAAACCGGATTCGTCATTGATCGGGAATAGTTATGTAATTTTATAATAAAAATGTCTGAAACAAAAACAAACGAACCAAATTCGAATGAATTTACGGCGAATTCGAATGAATTTACGGGAGAGGAAATCCGTTTGATTCAATGGGAAGAATGGGCGTTGTCTATGGAAGAACATTTTCATGCGACTGAAATGTTTGAGCGTAATCCAAATGGATTGCCGATGGGTCATCGGTAACACCATATACCCATACAAGGTCCTTGGATATGCCTACACTGGTTTTCCATCAATTGTGTTAATTCATAATGTTCTTCTGTCCATGTCCATAGTGGTACATTCCACTGTTGCGACTGTCCCAATTGATTTAACAGTTCCAATTCGCGCTTTGAACATAATGGTTTAGAAGACCTTAAAATTCCTGCGGCTTCTGTAGTTCCTCTCCGCATAAATACAAACAAACATTCGTCATCGGACTGGATAAGTGTTTTAAATGCGGAGGAAAGAATTGGATTCGGAGGTTCATTTCCTCTCAACATGAATTGTGCAAATAAATTTAGAATGTCTTGAACAGACGCTTCTTGTTCGAGTGGGACAAACCAAGAACCACGAAGTGGTCGTTGTAACATTTTGCGAGTACAAATTTGAACTCTTTCCGCCTGCATCTTTTTACATATTATGTTAATATAAATACTCAATATTATTTTTTTAATTATTTAATGGTACCTCTTCCATGGTATCGTCAAAATCCTTCATTTCAATTGACTCGTACCTTAAAGGATTGGTTGGAGCAACTGGAAATTGTATTTCTGAACAAAGTGTTTCATATTCTTCTTCTATTTCTGATTCGTCTACATCTACAGTCGATTCGTTCAATACTTCGTTGATTTCACACGCGTCTTCGATCATGCCACTGAGTGTGTCTTGCATTCTGGCTACTTTTTCCACATCGTTATTGTTTAAAAAGATACGAAATGTATGCGATGTTTGTTTTACGGCATCGATGTGCATTTTGGTAACATTTAATGATTCTAATTGATACCTTTTTGCCATGCAATTGGTCAGACGTTTGTCTAGGTTTTCTCTGTGATATTGTATTAATTTTATTTTCCGTATGTGTTGTATGCATTCTGTTTTATCGTACATTTTGCTTCTGGCCATTGTTTTTTGTTCTTTGATTTGTTTGGCGTATTTATTTATCAGATTTTGTAAAGTTTTTTCCACTCTTTGTAATTGTTGAATGCATTCAACAACTGGTGCGGTTTGCGAGGTCCAACATTTGTTCCCCATATTATTACCAATGACGAGTATTTATATACCTTTTGATTTTTTATTATGTTGAGCGTTTCTTTTTATAAACCAGTGGATTATTTTTCAAATTTTTTCAATCGTTTTGTGTCGTGGATAACGGCAGGTGAGTTTTGCCATTGCGAATTAGTGATACATACCACCCCAGCAGAAATTATGCAGATGGTTAAAAAGATATATACAGATGCACAAGAAAAAAAATATGCACCTGAAGATTGTGCACGCATTTTACTCCAGATCGAATCCAATTTTTTTTCGACAGAATTTAGGAAATCCATTCAATCTTCTGATTCGATTGTGTTGTCCTTTTCGCAATTGTGGGGAACACCTGGCACGGTACGTGTCCTACATAAAGTTCACCATGACAGTTGGTATAAAATACCCGACAATTCAACTAAAGATGTGATAGAAATGCGTACCATCGATAATATCACCTCTGAACAATTACTTGAGACTTTAAACTTCAGTATCGAAGAATTAGGTAAAAACTATGATAGTTCGGGAGCATTGTGTTCGTGGATGCCCTGGACAAGTGAAGAACCAAAACGAGAATATAAATCCTACTTTTGTTCTGAATTTGTAGTTACTGCATTTCAAAGGATCGGACAGTTTTCTGAATTAAAGCCGTTACACACCACCCCTAATGCACTGTTCAAGTATATCGATGAAAAAATAACAAAATAGCGTATAAAGCTGTTGTAATATTTTTAATAAAATGGAAGATCCTGAGACAAAAAGCACATTGGTGGGTGACAATGTGCAAACAAAAATGGGCGTAAATATATTTAAGATTCCATGTCGACTTCAAAATGATTCGTTAAAAGTGCACGAAATACCCCGACTTTGTACAGTGGTCTTGTGTATGGTAGGACTTTGCGGATTGGTAACGCTGTTTATGCGTGAACCTACCAGTTTGAATGGGTTCAATATGCGTATAATTCCTGTGTCTGTTATTTTTATTACATGTGTACAATATGGTATTGTATACATGAATTTAGCGATGGGGGGATGGGGTGCTGAGAATAGTCGCTTTTGGTGCGACGTTAAGATAATGTTTGTCCGCGGATTTAATACAGTACGCACATTGGGACAATTTTTATCAAGCACATTGCTCTTTATAATGTTGGCATTTACATTTGGTTCGGAAGCTAGTATAATGTACATATCATTACTCGTCATAATAGCGGAATGGCAAACAGGCATTGTTGAAAATCAAAATCAATACGACCAAGCGATTCATGACAAATTTATAAACGAAAAGGGTGAATTATGTTTAGAATCGCTACAACTATATCAATTTAACCACCCATCGAACACAGTTGTATGGTCACCTTTTGTTATTGCATGTTCGATCAAAACGTACGTAATAACTTGCATACTTGTTATGTCCGATATCGAATTTGAACGGTGGACATTTTCGACGCCTATAAGTGTTTGTATCATACTATGGGGGTATATAATACCCTCGTTTCTCAATTTCACCTATTTGAAAAATGCATTTACATTTTGTCAATTGGAATTATATCGAACAGTCTCTGATGCTATTTTTTTACCGTTGATTATGATGTTTTCACTTGTGTAGGGAGAAAGTAATATTTAAAATAGATTTGATTATAAAAAATAAAATGATAGATTATCTATGTACATTTTTACCTGAAGAATTAGCTCATCGTATTTTGCCGTCGATTAAAACACCACAACAGGCACGTACATTTTGCGCATATTATAAGGAGTTTTCTTCAGCACTTAAACACTTTTCGCACCAAGACCTCATCAGAGCTCCAGAATTATGGCTTGTATCAACGGAAGAAAGTCGTTTGAGAGCATTGTGGTTGCAAGAAGTGTATCCCAAAAATATAGAAAGAACTGTCGATATAACAGATTCTATTTTGAAATGTGGAAAATGCAACAAAAACACGGTGGATTATTATGAAAAACAAACTCGTGGTGCTGATGAACCAATGACATTGTTTGCAAATTGCTTGACTTGTGGGAACAGATGGCGTCAATAATTACATTTCAACTGATTACCGGGTGGGACAGGTTCGAGTCTGCGTTTGCCATGCGGGGTAACACACCAACAATACCCCGTCGAACCATGGCATTGTTTACGTTGATACATTCCTCCTTGTGTGCACTGTGGTTTATATGAACCAATCAAATTTGACGTTGTTTTTAAATGTTCAAAGCACGGTGCGCTCGAAACAGATGCAAAAAGAATCCATAAAATTAAAAACATTATATATATATACATTCTCTTTTTATAGTGCATTAATATGTGTGAATGTTTAAGGGTACCCTTTGTATTGTTTTATCGTTTCGTCATATGGTCTTGTTTCTGTCTTTTTAATACCCGAAATCCAGCGGTGGTTAATATTGAGAGACAATTTGAATTTTTACTGGATCGAAAAGGTGGTTGGTGGCAACATTATTACCAACAACGAATATCAGTGCGTGATAATTTTTATATATTTTTAGCTTTACGGTTCAAAAACGGAGGACACCAAGAACTGGAGAAGTTTGTCGACCGCCTTACAAATTTAATCACAAACGACGGACAAATTCCTTACGAAATTATTCCCTCGTGGTATCATGGACCTACTGCTGTTTATAATAGTCTCAGATGTAATACACCTGTCATAGACGCAAATTTACAATATATTATAATGGTCTGCTGGTTACACGAACATAACCCCAAAAAAGCAATGACATTATACCTACATTGTCAACGCGCATGGCAATGGTTAGATGTAAATATAATCAACGACACGCTTCACGAAAAAATAGATGCTTCTTGGGAAACATCACGAAAACATAATGGTATACTTTTACTGACAAATATCTTGATGATAAAAACGATTCGATGCATGGAATTGCTTTCCATGTATTCAAATGATGAACGGAAGCGACGAAAATTCGTTAAAATGCACGAGAAATGTGTCGAGAAATGGTTGCCAGAAATTTATAAGACACAAGAAGTTTTACCAAGGATATTAGCTGTACAATTCGGAATTTCACCGCGGTCATTTATACAATCGTTTAATCAATCAATACATTCTGTTTGGATCCCATGTAGACTTGAAGGTCCGATAAAACAAGAAATAACCACGCATTCGTTGATATACGGATATGAGGACAAACACGATACAGTTGTATGGCCTTGGATCGGCATGTTATGGATATTAGTTTTAAAATCTAAAGGATTTGTCGAACTTGCAAATTCATGGTGGATTTCATATATTGAATTTCACCGACCAGAAACAATTTTTGATATGTATTCGGCAGAAACAAAACTTCCATTGAGGCGCGCTTTTTTGAAAGCACAACCATGTCATACGTTGTCGCTCGCTATGCAAATTATTGTACAGAAATATTCGGCAAAACAAACCGTGTAAAACGACGGTTTTTAAACCACGCAACCATTGAATAGTCGGTAACCATTCCACTCAACTGGTCGACTTGTAATTAAAACCGTATCAAAACAACCATGGTTTAATAAAACTTGGCTATGATCCATAATATCATAGCCAAATCCTACAGTCATAACTAATGTTAAACAATTAGCTGGTAAAGTTAGGTTAGGGAGGTCTGTACATTTAACGCATAATATCTCACCGTGTCAATATAAATCCATTCTAATCTAATTGTATAAATACGTAGATGTTACACATATGCTAATGCTAACATTACTTTGCCAGACTATTAATAAATAAAATAATGTCCCACGGTATTGTAGAATTTTCAACTTGTGAACTCCAATCCAATTCAAATCAATTAGGTTTGGATGGAAAAGAAGGAATAACTTATCAAGCTAAAACTGCCAACAAATTTAAAGGTAATGTTTTGGGTCTTGACGTCGTTGTGCGTAAAGGTACAACCGTTGCTGTCAAGACATTTAAACCAAAGAAATCGACCGCAAAAATAACGAGGGAAGCAGCATTTCAACAAGCATGTGCACGAACAGGTGCTAGTCCACAAGTATTAGGAGTGAATCTCGAAGAAAAATATATTGTGATGCGCAAATTAGATTCATTGCCAGTCGACACATACCGCGAAAAAGACCTTCCAGAGGATTTACAATACAAAATATGTGCATTAATGTGTCGTTTGGATACTGCTGGCGTATTACACTCCGATATGAACCCACGTAATGTGATGTTGGACAAAAAAGGTCGTCCATGGATGATCGACTTTGGATTTGGGAAAAAAATCTGTAAAAAAGTAAATAAAAAGCATGGTGACAGACCGAATATAGCTGTCACGTTATGGGGATTGGTACGCGGATTCGAGAGAAATAAAGTAGGTTGTCAAATCATGAGAGATTGTGTGGATAACCCATTAGAATACATAGAACATGGTGAATATCTATTAAAATAATTTTATACCATTCTTTGGTTTGTTATTTGGCCAATACTAACACGTCCAAATATTAATTTATCTTCTTTCACAACATCCTCGATAGTGTCAAAAATCTGTTGTATGGCGATTGATGCAGTTTTCTGTGAACCTGAAACTGTTTGAAATCCAATTGCGTCTTCTGCGAACGCATTTGCAACTTTTTTGCCAGCAATGTTTAATCCAAGGAAAAAATAACCGATGATTGCGACCATCCAAATGGCATGATATCCATTTTCTTCATTTACCAAAGTGAATGGAAGTAATAGAGAATATAATCCGAGTGCCAAATTCATGACATATGTGAAAATCGTAGGAGGTGTGTATGCATTGAGGTTTGCCATGTTTCCCCAAGAACCATATGCACGTTCCCAGCTTTTGACCAAGAAAGTGCGTGTTTTATCCTGTTCATTTCTTGTCAAATCTTTAATATAATCTAATAATTTGTAGAAACAAATGTCAACTTCCGTCATACCAGCACCGTTCAACCTATTGAACATCTTACAGACTTCGTATCCACCAGCTGTACTTTCAAATTTTGGATTTTTTCTATTGGATACTGTGCTTATTGTGGTTGATTTTTGAAGATCAATTGTTCCACGGAATGTATGTTTGATTAAAGCTGGCATTGCTCCAATAACATTGAACGACATTTTTATATTTTTATCTTTAATTGCTTTTTTTCCTTCCGAGTAAAATGCTACAATATCCCAACATAAAGCATATAAATCTCCTGTACAAGCATTATAGTTGTTGAGACATTGGGCGTTTTTGCTGAGGGCAGAATTTAATTGTAATGGAAGGATAAATCCTAACGTTCCAGCCAAGATACCGACGACAATGGTGACATCATAGGATGTTCCTTTTTTGATGTCATATTCAATAAATATTAATGTCCATAAGCATTGAAGAATAATTAAGATGAATGTTTGGAGATCTGCTAACGGGGGAAATAATGATGTTGCTGTATGAACACGAATTTGATGAACACCATCACTTGAGACTACTGGTGAAGATGTCCACATCAAGGACCAAGTTTTTTGTACTTTATCCCAACACTGCATTTTTTTTAAACTAAATGTGTTATATAGTGTATTTATTTAATCGCCAAACGATGATTCCATATCTAATGAACTTAACGTTGACATACATATTTCACAACCAGTTGCTGCTGTTAATGACGCCGTCATACCGTGTCCTTTTCTCGTGATTATCGAATTTCTGGAGACTTTGGTAGGTTTGGTATATAAATGACAATATACAAACACACACGACATCATCAAAAAGGAACAGATAATGGGTTTCCATCTTACACTAAACGGAAAACGCTGACTGCAACGAATAGTCCATAAAATCAATGTTTCTAATATAATTTGAACTGAAAATTTTGCAAATCGAAGTATTTGTTCTTTCGATGCCATCGACTTTCCTATATTATTGATGGTATACAATTTTAAGGCGCAATATATGGGCAATAATGTTATTTGTGACGAGGTCAATTGTACGAGCATAATTATGGGCAATACTATCTTTGTGTTTATGAAATGGTGCATGACGAGAAATGCCACTTGGCACAAAAATAGATAGGTAATGTCAGAAAAGAATACATTAGAGCTTATGGTTCCGATGACAAGACCCGTGATTGTCCTGTTTATTTTGTTCCAATGGTCAATTGTAATGCTAAAACATGGTGCATGTTCTGCATGACAAAATCGAACGACACCTATAGATAAAAACAAAAGTCCCCAATATGTATCTTGTAGAAAATATTTAAAAGATGAAAAGATGGAAAGGGCAAATGCGAAATAAAAAGTTGTTGCACATTGGCACCACACGGCATGTTTATTATACATATTCAAATCAAAAATATCGACCTAAATATTCGTTTTGGGATATAAAATCCATCCAATTGATAACAAAACGATAGCAAGTGCGTCGTCAAATTCAAAAATTTCATTCTGAAACAAGATGTCTGTACATAATGTTGCGATGGGATGTAAACATTCGAAAATTGCAATCGAATCGGCTGGCATTGTATTTGAACATTTTGCGATCACCCAAAATTTACATGCTGAACTGATAGCTGCCGCAACAATAAGACCTAACCAATTGTCCCATCTATTCATATAAGCAGCATTTAAATGTTGGGGTGTCCAGACAATCGTAGATATAAACATAATTAAAACTGATATTTGAACACCTCTGGTAATGTTTGCCAAAACGTTTTCTTTTTCTAACATTAAAAACCACGTGACTACCGATATTACTTGCAATCCTCCTGCAAAAAGAGAAATCCATATTTTCCATAAAAATATTTCCCGGTGACTCCATGGCGCAATTAACCAAATCGTCAAAGTACCCATCAACGCAAAGTTTAGAGCTATCAATCGTTTTCCTTCCATTTTAGACACATTCAGGGCTACGAAAAGAGGTATTAGGGGCTGTAAAGAGATAGCAATTCTGTATCCTGATAACATTACGCATGTTGTGTATGCTAATGTGGGTATTACCCATCCGCACATTGAAAACTTGAACCACCATAGTTTGGAGTGTTTGTTTGTAGTTTTTCCATGGGATAATATGGATAAAAAAAAACAAACGAATGTTATTCGAATCCAATGCATATGTAGTATGGAAGCATCGGGGTCTTGTTTGATCATCCAGTGTAAAATATTATCCCAAGCGGCATGACCTAATGTAGCTACTACTAAAGGTAACATTAAATATTATTTTTAATTTATATAGTATATAACGCTTTATTTTTAACTATAATGAATTTGAAATCAAAAACTTCGTGGCAAGAACAACTTCGCACAGTATCGTCAATCATTAGTGCCGTGTGTTTATTGTTTATTTGTATTTCGATTATTACGACAGGCGTATATATTGGTAGTGTGGTTTCCTACGCACATGAAACATATCATCCTGAAAAATTGACGTCAATGATTTCTGATATTAGCGACACTGTCTCTACAATACATAAAACAACACATCTATTAGGTTCAGGAAATATGAAACCACTCGTGGATGATTTCCACAATTTAATTGTTGTGGTACAAAAATTAAGCAGTGCTTTGGAAAAATTACACATTGATAAGGTATTGCAAGAATCGGAGTCATGGCGAAATATGTCTACGAAGGCAATCGTTGGTATGGCAAATTCGTGGTTTTAAACAACGTAACCGACGACTCCAGCGACACCACAGGCATTAACACCTCTCTCCAGATAGAAATATCCACTATCGCCCCAATCGTCACCCCAAGAATTTCTTACGATCCAATAATCCTTTGAGTATCCAACGATTGTAACTGCGTGGTCAGGTTCTTCTCCACATGCAATGCCTGGGAAAATTCCATCACTATAAGACATTAATAACTCCGTTGTACCAACATCAATTGCAACTACCACAGGACCATGAGTGTTTAATATGTATGGAATTCTGGATTCAGAATGTTCGTCCTTTTCCATATCAACAACACCAAAAGATGTGATATTAACCACAGAATCTGAACATGTTTGGTTACACGCATGATTTTCAGCTGTATAAGGTTGCTCTTCTTCAGAAACAACTGGGTACTGCAAAGCGTATTCAAACAGTGTTTCAGGCCAACCACCGCCACAACCGTACGATGGACCATTCGCACTGGAAGAACAATCCATTAATTTCTGTTCGGATATAGAGGTGCCTGCATGATACTCAAGAACAGAAGCGGCCGCGAATGTGTAACAGGAACCACATTGACCCTGGTCTTTGATTGGTTGCATTTTTTCTCTCAAATCCAGCTCGTCTGGCAAATGATAGGACGAAAGCATCAATTTATGTTGTCCGTTAGTAGGACTTTTGTGTTTCAAATGCATGTTTTTGTAAAATTTTCGGTCAGAAATTGAATTCAATCCAAAAGTCACTGTTTTAGAAGATTTTTTAATATGAGATACGTGATTAAATAAATTTTTTTTTCTCTCCAAAAACTCATCTTGATGGGTGTATTTTTTATCGAAACGCTTCATATAATGACACATAATTTTATTGTCGTATGAACCTACTTCAGATTGGTATTTACTGCAGTCTTGGTGATTGAATCCACTAATAGGTGATACCAACAAAAATAAAAATAATAACATTATTAAATTAGAAACACATCATTAAATACGCGTTTTTTTAAAAGTTTTGTAATTTTTCATATGTCCATAAATCAAGGAAAATGTTCCAAATAAGGTCCGCGAGATTTTTGTTGACAATATGACCAACCCAAGATGTACCAAACCAATTTAAATTAGTTTCATCCAATTTGAGTTGTTTTCCTTGAAACACATCGTACACTAAAAAAAATCGTTTTAAAAGTACCAATGCTGTGACCGTAAAACGTAAATTTTCAGTCCAAATCGCGGTACATTTTGCGTTACCATGCGCAATTGATAAATAAATTTGATTTTGTTCCGTGGTGCCCGGTGGACTAGAATATCTTTCGAAATAGGAGTCGGGGACAACCCCACATCGTTTAAAAATTTCAAACAATATCATATTTCGAATATCGTTCAAATTTATTTCACAAAATATAGGTTTATCGAAGGGTAATACCTGTACCGCCCTTTCCCTACATGTACCTTCCAAATCTGACGCAATTGTAGAAGCTTTGTTTAACAAAGCCTTGATTCTGGTTCTGAAAGAATCTGATTCTGTTTGAAACTCGCTTTCAATCGCCTGCGAAAAAAAATTAGAAAGTATATTATTTCGATCTGTTTTCATCAAATGAGTTTTACTGTCCACCAACTTCTTCAATTGTTGTTTCCAAACTAAATGCTGCTTTTCAAAATCCATTAATGTTATGTTTTTGATTATTTATATTAAAAACTATATTTTTAGTGGATTTAAATCACAAAAATACTGTATAAAAAAGGTGAAATTGATTTGGAATTATGTTCAAACTTATATTATTAACAATATCAATAATCAATGGGAATTCATTATGTTCAATATCACACAATGAACTATGGACATGTGCACTTGGTTCAAAATGTTTAAATAAATATCATTTGCACGCAATTTCTTCTCGGCACAAAACGTCGGTACTACAACAACCATTCATTATGGCAATAGAAGGTCCACAATACAAAAGACTGTATGAAGAATGCGACACGAATCAAGACGGTTGTATTGATATTAACGACATCAAAAGTGCCGGCGAAAAATGTCAACGTTCTTGTTTATGGCGAGAAACCATGAAAGATATGTTATGTCATACATGAGTCCGACAAACTGGACACGTTGGATTTTGATTCAACCACTGTTGAATACACGGTTCATGAAACATATGTGCACACGGTAACGTCGTCATATGGTGTTGATAAATGACATCGTAACAAATGGAACATTCGTTTCCTGTCGATACACGTTGACGTGGAGGTTTTGGTTGAGGTGGTCGAGAGTAAGGCGATTGTAATCGATGTTGTTGAAAAGCCAAAATAGTCGTTTGAAGTACGTGAGAACGTATTGAACCTTCTACTATATTGACATTGCGTGATGCATGGTCAATAACAACTTTGATTTCTCGACCAATAGGTGACATGTATCGTTCCAATATATTGACTAGTGAATAAGGGGGATTATAGATAATAACATGTTCTTTCAATCGACTATGAATGAAATGAATATTTTGTGAGGATGGTATTCGTAATGTACATTCAGTAGTCATCTTTAATTAATTAAATTTCTTTTTATAGTTTTTTTTGTATATGTTTAATTTTCGTTATTTTGCTTAAATTTATCAATTAATTGTTGTATTTTTGGGCGTAATTTGGGAATATTAGGAAATTCTTGTGCAAGAAGAATACCACATAAAAAACTAAACACAGACCAGAACATTCGTTCATATACCTTTTCTATTTATACTTTATGTCGGTACTGTCGTATGCATTTCACCCGTAAAAGCAGGGCCAGCTTCTTCATCGACTTTCTCAATGACTTGTTGCGGTTTTTGCGACCAAAATGTTTCCACATAATTTCCAACAGAAGGGAGGGCGACAGATTGACCTGCCCATACACCCAATATAAAACCAAATAAAAATTCCAACATATTTTTGGTTAATATTCTTATATATCTATAGGGTCATTTTACTAAAAAAAGGATTTAAATCATCAGACTCGAAACAATAACACGCCAACTCGCACCTCTTGGAACAACCTTTTTCAGCCAGTTCACACCGTTGGCTGTGTATGTCCTCTTCAACTCATCAATTGTCAGAATATTTAGTGCTGCGAGAGCCGTCTCTGTTTTGGGACCAATTCCACGCAACAAACGAACTGGTGAATGGGACTTTTCAATTTTTCGAAAAGTTAAATCCATTTGTTTTTTTACATGTCTTCTTTTATTCAAAACTTTTTTGACACTCTTCTTATCCAATTCTTTTTTCTGTGGTTGACCTTTCACTTTTTCATTGACATGCACACAAAGTTCAGCCAAGGCTTTGGCATCATCAATCGCCACGTGGGCATTATAATTACGTTGAAATATTTCCGCATATAATTTTGGCTGGGAATAGGACTTATAACCAGGGATGTGTTGCCGAAAAAGTTTTAACGTATCTACCATATTCACATTTTTAGGAATAATATTTTTTGTTCTTTCTGCACAACCCTGTAGTACTTTAAAATCGAAAGAGTTACCATTATGAGCGAGCCATGTGGGTTCTGAACGTGTAAACTGAATGAGTTCTTGGAGTGCTTGAGTTTCAGATTTGAACTCAGGTCCAATGCTCGGGTTATTATACCACCTAATGAAATCTTTTGCTCGATTTGTTATTGTTCGACGACGCCAAACTTCGGGAGGTTCGTCATGTAGAAACATTTTATTATTAAGTGATTCTCGTTTGACAAGAACGGTGGACCAAAAATTTAGAGTCGCATCAGGTTTCTGGTGCATGGAACGCAACAACGAAAACAGGTCATTCGGAACTTTCAAGAGGACATTTTTGGGAAGTGGATTGACAAGACATTTGAATTGTTTTCGGTTTTTCCAATGAACAGCACCAATTTCAATAATTCGAGTTTCAAATCTTTTTTTACCAGGAGGTTGTACAGTATCTGGTATACGTCCAGCGATCGTAGTTTCTAAATCAACACAAAATCCGACGGGAATAATCATTTATATACAAAGTAAAGTTATATTTATAGTACATTATAAGGTTCATTCTTTCTTTTTCTCTTCCTTTTTCTCTTCCTTTTTCTCTTCTTTTTTCTCTTCTTTTTGTGTTGTTTCTTTGGTGATATAATATAACCCAATTCCAATTGTAACGAATAGTAAACTACCTATAGTGATTTGTTTTGTGCTTAACATAATTATTATCTTTGTAATATATTTATACGGTTTATTTACAAACAGCGCCGAAAAAGATCATGGAAAAACAAATCACAGGTAATGCTAAAAAAAGCATGATTAGAAACTTAAATGGTAACCAAGTAATGCGACGACAACAGCGAAATGAGAACGAATTGTGTGATTTTTGATTAACCATAATCAAGTTATCACGATATGACACGAAGTAATTGTCATAGATGTCCACAGCAACACCTGGTAAATATTCAAAATATTCGCGCTCAAAAAGATTATCCATTTCCATGAGAAATTCCATTGCAATTGTGTTGAAAAACATGTTCAAAAAATCTTTTTCGGCAAATATGACCCATAAATTGGTCAAATACACCAATATATTGAAACCAAATTCTTGAAATGTGTCAAGCATGACGATGTATGACGTTGCTGGAATCATTCGTTTCCGATGAGTACGGTCGACAATATTATCCCACAAGAAAAATGATTTAATGAAATAAAATAAAGACACAGCAATCATCAATAATCTTTCTTCTGGTTGGGCAGAATTTGGACAAATACCACCGTCATAGGTGCGCATTTGATGACGAACAATAGAAATATACATAATCCACTGGGTTATAAACACTAAGATGGGTAATGCAAATATCAGACTAAATATATGGGAGCAAAAGACTGTATTACGGCGTTTCATTGCAAATGAATGATTTCCACTGTACAAATGATATGCAAATAAGCTGAACATGCCAAATTTCGGATCTTGTAATACAAGTTCGGTTTTTTCTTCTGGTGAGATATCGTATTCTTCACTGTTATTTTTGGGTGTGAAGCATTCTGGCAGGACTTTTTTTTCCGTGTTTGGGCCCATAAATGTATCTCCTCCAAGTTGACGTTTCACATGGGCTTGTAAAAAATCAACATTACTCATATTTGTAATAATTCGTTCTTATTTTATACTCTTATACGGTTCAAGAATTGCAAGAGACGATTGATTCTGTTAACGAACAAATTACTCTTATTCTTGAAACCAAAAGAATAATTATAGAAAAAATCGCTGTAGCACAACAAGTACAGTTTACATACAACCCTTACCTGCGATAAAAGCAGCAAAGAATCCAAATGAATTCAAATCACGCAACATCCCATTACATGTAAGGGGATCTCAACACACACGCACAGCACAAGTCCACACATTCAATATGGTTGCCACTTCCAAGTCCAGACGGAGGGCCCGCCCCCCGTCCAAACCATCCAAACAGACAAAGACCAACAAAACTAAACAACTGTCCCTCTCTTTGGTGTCGCTCACGCCTTTCCAAAAAATAGCCATCTTGTCTCTCTTCTTATGCACAGTCAGTGCTGTTTGGTATTTAGGGCATTCCTCATCCAACAAACAACCACCAGAAACCATCCTACTCGTACTGGCCTATGGATGGATTACAGCGGTTTCAACTGGCCTCGGTGTTGTACCTTTTTTATTTACAACACAACAATTAAGTCAACGTTGGCTTGGTGCTGCAAACGCAATAGCGGCGGGTATGATGTTGACAGCAAGTGGTACTTTGGCATTTGAAGGTTTTCGTGCTGAAGATGACCAATTTCGACTGTACTGGGGTATATCTTGTGCACAAAGAATGTCGGGTGGATTTTTACTGGGCATTGCTTTCATTATACTGATCAAATGGTTGTTAGATGCCGATGACATTGGTGTTGGCGAACTTCAAGGAGCTAATGCAAAAAGAGCACTTCTCGTCATGACGGTCATGACGCTACATTCTTTTGCCGAAGGTGTTGGTATTGGTGTGGCGTTCAGTGGAGAGGAGGGCCATAAACTGGGCACGTTCATTGCCTTGTCTCTTGCCATTCACAATGTACCCGAAGGATTGGCTGTGGCTGTTGTCTTGATACCAAGAGGTATGTCCTTAATTTCAACAGCTGGTTGGGGTATTTTTTCAAGTTTACCCCAACCCATGGTTGCCATTCCCGTCTTTTTATTTGTTTCGACGGCTATACCATGGTTGCCAGTCGGTTTAGGATTTGCGAGTGGTGCAATGTTGTACGTTGCTCTGTTTGAATTGTTGCCTGAAGCTTTGCATTTGAACAATGCATTAACTACTGTCGCATTGACAGTAGTCTCTAGTGCAGTGATGGTGGTGTTGCAAAATTTGGTGCAGTGATGGTGGTATTATGATGGCCCAAAGAAGATAGTGGGAGAGAAGTAGTGAAAAAAATGTATATTAATTTATAGTTCGCTTAATTTATAGTTCACTTAATTTATAGGGTTGCACATGTAGCCCTTATCGCGGGTTGCACATGTAGCCCTTATCGCGGGTGCATAAGCAGTGTACGATAATATTTGAACCCACCATATCTAACACAGTAATCACAACACCCGCAACACCGACCAAAAATAAATTCAGCGGTTTGTAATACAAGTTATTATCAATGTTCACTTCAGATTGAAGGTCAGTAACAGAATTCAAATGGCCAACGATTCCAGCGAAAAGACCAACATTGATCAATGAAATAGCCCATGTGTAATCAAAATGGAATATGATGCCGAACTTCTTGGGGTCGACGACGTTCTGAATTATTATTGAATGAATTCCCAATATAACATTGAAAACGATAATAGTAATTGCAATGCCGTTAAGAGCATCCATTGTAGCGAGTTGATCCTTGGCAGTGTCGTCCGTAGGTACGAAATTTCCATCGGCATCTTCGGCACCTGCGATTGCAATGCATCCCTTCGTAGTGGCGGCGTCGTACTGTGCTTGTGTTCCGTCGATATAACAACGGCGGTAACGTGGTGCAGTCACATTATTACCATCTTTTGCGTATTCGAATGGAGCGTTTAATGTAGATGTAGCTAAAGCGCCAAGTACAAGTAGAACAAGGTAGAGCGCATTTAAATAAAATGCGCGTGCTACAAATCCTCTTTCTTTGCTGAATTTTTTTTCACTTTTACAAAATTTACAAAATTTATCACACCACATAATATAAGTAAAAAAAGTACTCGCGTTTATATAGCGTATTTTCATAAAAGGTGCAATCGTTCACAACGTTTCGTTCCAATCATCATCCAAATAATCGGAGTCTAATGGTATCACCCTTTGTCCATCGGGTAATATAATTAACGAATCATCTGGTATCATGTAGTCATTGTAAATCCGACCGAGGTTTTGCAAAGGTACTTTTACAGGGTGACCACACAAGAGTAAGATGCATACGTATACAATTGCAAATAAAATACCGAATGGTAAAATTACCATCAATACCACATTTTTTATTTCCTTCAATACCAATATCATAATTACAGCAGCAATTGACCAAAAAAACGATTCACGGTTAAGCATTTGTACATCGTAAAAAACATGCAACAATGAACAAATAAACCACGCGACAATCTCCTTTTTCGTAATATCGTGTTCTGTTAATCTTGTAAGTGTCATTAATGCGATTGGTATTACAGTTATACATTGAAATTGCATTTCTGGTAAACGTAATATCATGTACTGTATAATAACCCAAAAACTGACACAAGTCAAATGTATATGTGCGTGCCAATCTGTTCCATTTTGCATAATCACAAAACAAGCACAACCTCCCACGACAATAATGACAACCGACATTAACAAACCAGCAATTCCAAATACGACTAAAGGATTTGCCCATTGCAATCCATCGACAATAAAAATCAGACAAATAACTAAGTGGACAACGGCCCAAGATATACCAGACCATTTGTCAGGGGCATCTAACATTTTTTTGTGTAAAATAGATTGCAGTTGAAAAAACGAAACAACCACAACGGATAAGAGACTTAATGTCAGCGATATGACAGGAAAATATCTCAATGGCATTTGATACAATGTTCCTAATAAAAACCAACTATAATGAAAAAGTATATACAATACAAATATGAAACGATCGAACAACATTGCTTTATATAAACGGCTAAATATACATAAGTTACACTTATTCGCTTATGGATTTACCAACGTATATTTCAAGTAAATGTCAACTGATATACATAATTTGAAAAAAAAACTTTTTAATAATTCGGATGATTACATGGGTTATATCACACACCGTGGTTTTGAATGTTCAGAACCAATCCAAATGAAACGTTTCGGTTCTTTAGTAAAATTTTACGACGAAAAAAATCGTGTATATTCGATCAACACACCACCAAGCAGTGTCAAGTCCATCACAATCATAGAAGGTAAGTGTTATTTAAATATTGATTGTGATTGGAATATTAAAGACCGCCTAAAAAAATGCGCAGAAATAGCACATCCAGAAATAGTAGAGTTGAAAGATATTCCATTTGAACTTTTTTGGAAGCATTGTAGTGTCCCAAAAGACGTCAAATTATGCGAATATGCCAAATCCAAAAATAAAAAAGTGAAAAAATACATTAAAGTATACAATGAAGGAAAAGAAATAACAGGTTATGTACAAATTACAAACGATTCGATTATATGTGCAAATATTAGACCCGTTTTGTCAATAACTAAATATGACAAAAATAAATATCAATTCGGGTTCAAATTTTTACTGGGTGCAGGAATAAAACTTGTTCAATTGGGAGGAAAACCGCCATCAATACGTAGACCATGGGAGTGGGACAATGTGGATTTTAATACATTGACAATGCCGTTGTATAATTCTCTCAGTGTGAAAACACCGTCAATGTCTGTTGTAAATGTACAACATTCTTCAATCAATGTCACAGTAAAAAACAAAGACTTTAAGAAAGCCATGACACAATTTCATGCAAACGCAGGCTGTACAGCCTGGGACAATTCCATCAAAATAGTTGGAAAGAATAGAGTATCACAGGGTTCAACTGCAATTGCGTCTATCGAACCATACAGAGACAACAAAACCATCTGCTGGAAGACCGTGTCGATACATTCGAGTCGACCGAAGAAACAGACGGAGTTGAAGGTGGATCCACATGTGGGAGATAAAAGGGACAACGACACATTGGACAATTCATGTGGCCATGATGTAATTTCTGATAATCAAACCAAGCGCCAATGCACTTGAAGTGATAGTCATGGCCACAATCCAATTTTACTCTCGCCCACATGTCCAATAAACATATTGGACATGTGGAAGGTGGGAATAACAAAGGATTCAGAACTTCCACATTAAAATTCATATAAATTAGTACTAAACATATTTATACATAATTCTGGATTGTTTAATTTTTGTGTATTTGATTATATATATAACATACGCAATATAAAATGCTAACAAGAACATTTCTTTTGGCATGGTACAGCGCTATGATAACACGAATTGACAAAGCAGGTGATATTATCAAACAAGGATACAGTGAATCAACCAGGAAAATAGATATGTCCATCGTAACGGACGCCGATAAAAAATCACACCACATACTCACAGACGGGTGGACACAAACTAGTATAATTTCAGAAGAAACATACTTTCCACAACAAAAAATGCCAGACGTTATAACGTGGGTTGACCCATTAGATGCAACACAAGAATATTCAGAAGGTCTCAACAAATACGTTTCCATAATGGCATGTCTCACAGAAAATGGACAACCGAAAGCAGGAATATTACACTTTCCATTTACAGACGAAACTTGGGCCGTCATTGGAAACGAATGGTTAGAACGACCCGCACTAACATTCACACCGCCGCAAAATATTATTGTATCGAGAACACACGCAGGCGATGTCAAAAAAACACTACAAGGATTTGACGTAACCATCGCAGGCGGTTCAGGATACAAAACTGCTGAAGTTTTAAAGGGGAATAATTTAGCTTACGTACACACCACCAACATCAAAACGTGGGACATTTGTGCTCCAGACGCTTTTATAAGAGCAACAAACGGAACGTTCGTTGAATGGAAAACTGGAAAACCATTTAATTATACAAAAGTTCAGCATACAGGTGGTATTTTCGCATCAACAACAGTCTCAATATATTGGTTTCGCATGGTACTTGTTTTCAAAAACATATTTGTTCAAATCGCACTGATTTTACTTTTATGGGTCGGAATTTATTCGTTTCCACAAAAGAAATTGGAAACAGTTCAAAAACCAGAGTCAACTATGAAATTATCTTTCCTACTATGTACCCTTGGATTAATCTCATCATTCGTCATTTGGGCCATTGCAAAAGAACGCATTATGACAATTGATTACGATGGGGAAAAATTCCAAAATCCAACAGTACTCGTTTTTTTATGTCGTCTCCTATCATCAACAATAGCTGGACACTACGTTCTCAAACAATCCACACCATTATATAAATTATCATTTGCATCCATTTCAAATGTTATATCGTCATTATGCGCTTACACAGCCCTGAATTACACCGTTTTCCCCATCGTAGTTATTTTCAAATCATTAAAAATGATACCAGTATTGTTAATGGGCTCATGGGTATTCAAAAAAAGATACAAACCCATTGCCTACATACTCACTGGTACCTTATCTGTAGGCGTCGCCCTTTGTCTTTTTTCACGATTCAAAGATTCACAAAATAACCTATCCCTTTTTGGAATTATTTTAATGTTAGGATACGTCATTTCAGATGCATTCACATCACAATGGCAAAATTATATATACAAAGAATACGCAACACCTTCGCTAGAGATGATGTGGGGAGTTAATACATGTTCAGTCATTTTCACTGGCGTTTTGACATTCGTAACAGGTGAACTTGATTGCACAATTGACTTTGTTATACAACATCCAGTGTTTGTCACACACGTCGCGCTGCTGTGCATCCCAGCAGTCATTGGTCAATTATTCATTTTCAAAACAATCGAATTATATGGTGCAGCATCATTTGCCATGATCATGACCGGCAGACAAGCCATTACATTAATTACATCGTGTATAATTTTTGGACACAAGTTTGATATGATAGGCATTGTTGGAATCACGATTGTCATAGGGACATTGATCGCAAAAAACAAATTTCAACTTGAAAAAAAAAATGAATACGAAAAAGTTTCTTTAGAAGAAGACATAGAAACTTCAACATTAGAAAACCATAAAGATTAAATATTTAATCAACTATTCTAAAAAATACCAATTTTATTATGGACATGTAAGTATATACAAATTAGTAATTAGATTACAATAGAATAATTAGATTACAATAGAATCAAAACCATTAAATGATTTTGCCTTAGGAATAGAAATTGTTTCACGTGATTCGTGGTTAGGCCAAGACCGAGACCGCATTTCATATCTTCGAAAACTACGTGAAATGCCAATGCGTAGTTTGGCACAATATCGTCTCCGAGCACAAAAAACACTGACAAACAATAAAGGTATTAGTAATAAAAAAAGCCACCATAAATTATTTGGATCGTAACGTTGATGAGAAATGTTTGTCATGTTCATCGTCATATTAGTATGGACGTCGGTGACAGGACCTGGAGATGGACGCAAATTACATGGTCTTCGTGTCGGACAAATTGGACAACGGATTAACGATGGCGTTGGCGAAGATGTTAACGGCAAAAATGACGAAGATGGCGTTGGCGAAGATGTGAACGGTAAAGGTGACGAAGATGGCGTTGGCGAAGATGATGAAGGCGAAGATGATGAAGAAGGCGAAGATGATGAAGAAGGCGTGGACGAAGTTAGCAAATTTGTATGATTACGACACACCCATATTGTGGTGTCTTCTAAATTATAAATAACTTCACACATAAGTGTTGTTTTTTTTTTTAATTCATTCTAAAAATCTAATATGTCGCTCTTATTTGCTTTTTTTTGCTTTGAAGTGGGAACCTGTTCATATTGTTTCCTTGGCCAACATATATAGACAAACATTATGACAATGAATATTATGAAACCGACGAGAAAAACTGCTGGTGCGAATTTTTCTTGGAATTGACTCTCTTTTGTATTCGTTGATTCCAATAATTTCTTATTTGATGAACATTTTTCATTTTCTTCTGTCGATGGATTACATTGCCCACATTTATTAACAAATGGTTTTGTTCCTCCAACATAAAGAGTTTGTTCTGATTCGAGAATGAACATGTGTGTGGTTGTAGAACTATAGAATTTACCATCACAACCTTTACATAAATCTTTACCACCACAAACGCCACAATGATCATATTTTGTACCTTGACAATCACAATCTCCAGTTGGGGGAGATGAATAACATTCCGAAGTTTCATTTTCAGGACACGCAGTGCCATCCCACTGAGGTAACACTTTTATTATAATTTCACGGCTCAACTTCTTTCCAGTTTTCCCGCATTCTGCATCACAAGTTGATTTTGGATTTGCATTTTCTTCATAGACACAGTTGATGGGACATTTGTAAGTTGGATTGACACAGGGCTTTGATACAAAAAGATCTTCTGGACATGGCGTACCCCCATTAAATGGTTCATGTGTAATTTTACGTTTCCACATTTCAGAACCTGGTCCACCACATTCCGAAGTACAACTGTTTTCACGTAATAAAGTTTCTGTATATTGGCAATTGCGTTTGACACTGAATTTCCAACCCGACTGTACTGTTTCATAGTATGTAATATTTTCAATATTATCTTGGGGTATGTTGAAGTAGACGTAATTATCAAAAGTGACTTGTGACAACTGACCTTCGCGTTCTTTGACAAATGTTATACCTGGACCAACAAAAGTAGCGTAATCGCCGGGCGTTTTGATATCGAATCGATAATTTTCTCCATATATTAAAGCATTGTCGCGGTCAATAATAGGTTCGAAAGTCATGTAGTCATTGGATGAGTCTGTAATAACATTAATGAATGTGCATTTCTTTCCTGAACATATGTCGCCAGTCAATATGGTATTTTCATGGTGAATTTTTGCTTTTTTGTCGTAATTACAATCTGTACGTGTCATACATCCAATACAACCAGGGATTGAATTGTTATTGACGAGACAGGTGTCACATATTCGGTCAGTTATATCTGTGGGTGGAGTTTTTTCATATTCTCCCAAGTTATGGTCGCATATTTTAATAGTTTCACAAACTGCGTCTTCGAATTGAGTGGCAGCTGTTTTTTGATATTGTGAAGAAGTGCACAACTTAATTTTTTCACAAATACGGTCTGTATTTGAAATTTTATCTGTTGCGCTTTTTTCATACTCATTTTGATTGCATATGGTCCAATCTACACATTCGCGGTCTGAAGTCGTTGTATAATTATTCTTCATTCGTTCTGTACATTCAGTTGGAACTGCGCATTCTCTATTTGTGTACAATGAACCTGGAATTTTTTGGTATTCCTCTGGTTGACAAAAGTCCCAAACAGAGCAAATTCGGTTCTCTTTCGTCGTATGGTTTTTAGATATCCATTGTTCGGGACCACACAAAGTGAGATTTTTACATGTACCAATCGGATTTTCGTCGGTTACTAATAAATATTCATTGTATGTGCATATATTTTGCGTGGAACATTTCCTATCTTCTTGTAACGAACCTGGTAATGTTTCGTACTCCCCTTCAGCACACACTTTCCAATTGGAACAGACACGGTCCTCTGTATCTGTGTGAATTCTCGATATCCATTGTTCAGAAGCGCATTCTGTGATCATTTTACAAACTCTATTCGACAATGATGTTGGTGCTTTTTCTTCGAATTCTGTTGAGTTGCAGTGTGTAATGGGTAAGCATGTGTTATTTGATTTATACGAGGTGGGGTTGCACGTAGCACAGTGCTCATATCCTTCTTGAGGACAATCTCTGAAATCGGAAGGAGTACCGCCTGTACATGTGCACTCTTTCGATTCACAACATTCTTCACGTGTACATTCAAAATTTTTGCACAAAGCATTTGTAAGTTCACGTGTATATTTGGGTTCCATTGCACAACCTAACTCATCCACGTTTTGGTCTCCACATTTTTTGGACTGTATGCAACATCTCAAAATGTCTGATTCTTCCGTGCAATCTCCATAACAAATACCTTCATATTCTGCATATTTTGATTGAATTGCGTCCGTGGTTAATTTAGGATCTGGGAACGTCCAGACCCAATTTTCTACCATGTTTTTATTTTGTACGCACACACATTTTGTACTACCTGTGTTACAATATTCCGAACCATTCGTGTTCCACATAATTTTATTATCAATATTTTTGAAACATCCGTGTGGAGAATCGACTGACGCGACGTTAATAAATTCAATCAAAAGAACTGCAGCAGCGTTTTCACAATCCTCCTTCGTGTGTATATCATCACAATATTCTTCAGATATAGTATATGTTGTCCATGTTTTGACATCACACACACTGTCCGTACACATAGACCTGCATTTACCAAACGGTGCTTGTTGTTCTGATGGACATTCCTTACAACAGGATACATAATCTACATCACGTAAACACGTATCTGCACTACATTGTGGATTACCTTCTAATAACCCATTGCCATACCCATCGCGTTGACATAAGTCATTTTGTTGTGCACCTGAAATATAATCTTTACAAAATCTATTGTGACACTTTTTATTCTCTCCTCTTGACACGTCACAATACTGATTTTTTTGGCACAATTCACCACCACAAGAACATGGTGTGTCAGTGTATGTATTTCCACTCCCATCGTCGCCATATATCCACTTACAGGTAGGGTTTTGAGTAGCACTACAAGAAGGCGGTAGCGAGCTACAGTCATCGTCATCGTCGCACTCGTTATTACAATAAGGTTCTTCTTGAGTGCACCAAACAGCTTCATTCGTACTTGACTTTCTACATAAACATAATTCGTTTTGGTTATTTGGCGTATACCCATCTGTGTAGCTACAATCTTCGGGCGCTGATAATTTACACCCTTGTTCATTACTGTCACTGATATCGTAGCAATAATTCATATCTTCACATATGGTGGATTGCGAACCAGGGATATTACACTTACATGATGTAAATTCAGAGTTTTGATATGCCAAACCTCCCGAGTTACAATCACGTTGTTGGAGGCACTTACCGTCTGTAAAACAAGATTCTTGTCGTGGGTCGCGGCCGCTACCACATACGTTGTTAAATGAACAAACACAATCCACAATCTCTCCTAATTCATCGGTTTTGGCACTCATGGTGCCGCTATTATCAGGACATTTTGGAAATACAGAACAATAACTTTCAGAGGAGTCGCTTGTAATACAATATTGGTCAAAAGAACACAATTCGTTTTCGGTGCAAAAACAGGGTTTATCATTGATTTCATTCTCTGGGTGACATTGTTGTTTATACTGCCAGAGATTGCCGGAAGATGGACAATCAATAGATTTCCACGTGTAGAAAATATTTTGTACAACGTGTATTCTTGTGTCACAAACAGGTTTTGTGTTTGCTTTATCTTCACAGCGTAAATGGTCATCACCATCCTCGTTGTAACAGTATTGTGTTTTTGAGTAATCACAAAACAAACTATTTTGTAAGGTTTCGCAAGCACAAATAGAATTTTGCGGGTCTCCCACATACAGGTTTGTATTTTCCAACGAACCGTCTTCATTTAGACATTTGCAGGCAGTTCTGTCGTGAGATGCTTTCGCTGAACATTGTTTGCAATCATCGGGAGAATCGTGTTTGGTAACGTCCCGTCCGACAGTTTTCCAACTATTCGTTTGGGTTTGAATAAGCTTGTCAGAATTTTCTTCCAGTTCTTTCCCATCGCTAATGTACTTACCTTCTTGACACATATTACAATTAGTTTTGGCTGTTTGATCTTGATATTGACCGGCCTCACATATAGTACACAAACCTTGACCCACTTGGTACTGATATTTCCCAATTTCACAGTCAATACAGTCCGACAAAGAATCGTGATTATCAACAGTTGTTTGAGGCAGATATTTACCCACCGGACATTTCTTACATTCTACTTTTGCAGTTTCTTCTTGGTATTGTCCAACTGGACAAATACTACAATCGGACTCTTTGTTCCTATCGGTTGCATCATTAGCATTTATATTGTGAAATTTACCAACGACACATTCTTTGCAACTCTCTTGACCAGTTTGGTCTTGGTACTGTCCATCGGCACATGTAATACAATCGTCTAAAGAATTGTGATTATCAACTGTTGTGTGAGGCAAAAACTTACCTACAGGACATTTCTTACATTCTTCGATGCCGACCTCGTTCTGATATTCTCCAGCTGGACAAATTGTACAACTCCCACCTGACACGGAATACTTTCCAATTTCACAACTTATACAATCGTCCACAGAATCTCGTAAGTTGTTTTCGTATGTTTTGCATAAACATTGTGCGTCTGTAGTCCAGACCTCTACATATTCTGTCAACTCCGTATCAATCGATACGGTCCCACATACATCTACATTACCGACCTGATTCCATACACGAACTTGTTCTTTTTCGCCAGGGTAAGTGTATTCAAAACAACCAAGTGGAAATTTATCCGCAAATTTTTCAACATCTTTCACAGTTTGGGCTCCATCGATCGACAAAAAACAAGGTTTTGTCTCACATAAATGTGTATGTTCCGCACAACAATCGGGTAAAAACTGCTGACATTCTATTTCTGTTAATGTTGAATGACATTTTTCATCACCGCGTAGACCATATGAAAATTTGGTTAGGATTTGCTTCCCACCTGGGCAGTTTTTACAGGCATATTTTGTTTGGTCATCTTGATATTGGTTGTCTAAACACTGGTCACATGTGGTATCGAAACTTGTCGAAGACCAACCAAGTGGACATGTGTTACATTCAAGCTTGTCCGTCGATAAAAACTTTCCATTGTCACAATTCTTACATTTGTCCTCAGAATCACGTGGAAACACATGTTGTACATATTTGTCACAAATAGATTCTGAAATTGTTGACCAATCTTCGGCATAATCAGTAAACTCGGTCCCGATCGTAATCTGTCCATATATTTCTTGTCTTCCATTCTCGTTCCACACACGTACTTTTTCAGTTTCACCGGGGTAAACATATTCAAAACAACCATAGGGAAATTTATCTGCGTACTTTTCAACATCTTTTACCTTGTTCGTTCCGTCGACCAATAGAAAACAAGGTTTAGTCGTGCATAAATGCGTACGTTGTGCACAACAATCAGGCAAATCTCCTTTGCATTGTGCCTTTGTAGTATGTTGAAATTCATTTGAATCACAGTTTTGAGTATGTTGTACAGCTTGTTGGTCATTGTCCCAACGGTCAAATTCGATAAATTTCCCAATGGGACAATTTTTACAAGTCAGTTGACCTTGTTGATCCTGATATTTATCAGCAGGACAATCTATACAGTTTAAAGAGTTGTCGATATATTTTCCACTAGGACAGAGGGTGGTTTGTGCGTGAACGTAAGAACATAACAATAATATCACCACAAATAATTTCATTTAGTAAAAAAAAAGTTTAGTTAAATAGTCGAAAAAATAACTATGTATTGAAAAGGAGATATTTGTCGCATGCCCCTATTTAAAAAATAATGTTCTATTTAAATATGCAACAACATTTAAATAGAACTGGTTACTTACTTTGTAGAAACTTAGTAAGCGTCGAAAACGCCACCGCTGAAATGACCAACCACTTCCCAAACGACGTAGAAATTCCCGTGGAAGACTTTGGTTCAGGTAACACGGCAATATTCCCCTCAACACCTGCATTAAATCTAATATCAGTCGACACAACTATTTTAAAAATCGTTCGGAAATTATTGAATACAGATAAAGTAATCTTAACACAATCTGTCCCATGGGCAAAATATGGACGTCCAGCATACACACCTGCGTCCAACAGAGACCAAAGGATACACATGGACTACGGTAATAACCAATTTACAATGCCCATGCCGAACAAACCCCCCGTGACTGTGGCTGCAATTGTCTATTATTCGGATACGTCCAAAACAGGCGGTGCTACTGCCATTGTACCACGCACTGGACCAGACGACCCAGTATATACATGGCCATATACACATATGCCTGGAATAAGTGGAAAACCATTCGCCAATCGACGTAAAGAAGCAGAGGAATTGATGTCTATATTTACAGATTCCACAGAAATTAGAGAACAATGTTATTCACGTGAAATCGTACCAACATTCAAACCAGGTGATGTCTTGTTTTATAGAACAGACACATGGCACCGTGGTACGCCTGTCAAAGAAGGACAGATTCGTTATGTGCACAACTTGGCATGGCGACGGGCGGATGCGACCGACATACAACAATGGAATCCAGGTTTTACTCAAAAAATGTATTCTGGAGATTTTGAGCGTTTTATTTCCGAAATAGAACCAGGCCAATTGGAAACATTGGGATTTACTACGCGTGACGATCCGCGATGGAAAAACGAGATGTTCGTGGCTGCAATGAACCACCGATACCAATGGGCAGGGTTTGACGCCAAAAAATATATGAAATACGAGGACCCACCACAGGTGCCAAGGTTTTGGCAGTTTGCGCCATTGACATTGCGTTCCACCGCGTCGGCCGTCGATGTACGGGAAAAATTGTTTCTAATTCTCAATGATTTGGATGTGGATGTCGAAGTCATCTCTTCGTTGTGGAAGTATCGATTCCAAAAAGTTTGTGGCAGTGTATACCTTGATATCCAATGTCATTTCTTTACGCAGGATTCAGAAATTGCCGTCGACATTAATTTATTGTCTGGTGACCGTTTTGTCTGGCGTGATTTGGCACAAAATATACGCGTCATGTTTAATGGTGGACAGTCAAAAGGCGAATGTCGTCAACCTCGGGATTTTCAGTTGAAACCAGAGCAATTATTCCAGCTATTGGAGCACGGTTCGTTGAATGATAAGCGGGTAGCGATGCGTTCACTTGCGTTGTCCACTTGTAATGTAGACATTCGTAAAATCGAACCATGGCTCCAGAAACCAACAGGATCATTTCTAGAAAAGGAGATTCGACGATGGGCGGAATACATTAAAGTAAATCGTGCGCATTTGTAAAAAGTTTGCACATAATATAAATTAAAAATAAGACTATATATGTTCACCATTATCTACAAATGAAATTATTTCAATGTTTAATTCTCATGTGTACAACCGATCTTTTGGTTCATGGTTATTATAAAGCGTTCAATTCCAAGTGCCCATCGGACGAAGTCATAACAACTGCTGCTGAATGTAATGAAGCAGCTGGAGAAGAGTCTGCCACCCTTCATGACCCTGTCTGGAGGATTAATACACCGTATGGTTGTGGTTACTCCGGCAATGATTGGCATTTCAATACCAATTCGTGGTCCGTTGCTACAGCATACCCAGACAACTGGGGAGCCCAACGTGGGTCTATTTGCTCCTCAACTCCGACACCGACGCCGACGACGACTACACAAGCCCCCTTGTTCCCTGGGTGCAACGACGGTCAACAGGGTGGTTTGGGTACCCCTTGTGTATCATGCGGTATAGGCCAGTATAATGACATCGCAGGCGTAGGAGGATACAGGCTATGTGGTCTATGCCCAACGGGACATTACCAAAACGAAATGGGTGAAGACAGGTGTAAGGAATGTTCAGTAGGTAAATGGTCCACTCGTATTGGTGCTAACTCTGATGCACAATGCAATGGTGCATGCTCTCAAGGTAAATGGTCCACTGCGACAGGTATCACCTTGGATGTTCAATGCACTAATGTCTGCTCTCAAGGTAAATGGTCTGACGTCACAGGTCTTTCCTCGAATTCTCAGTGCAAACTTTGTTCAGCAGGTAAATGGTCCACTGCAGAAGGTATCACCTCTGACTCTCAGTGCAATGGTGCATGCTCTCAAGGCAAATGGTCTGACGTCAGAGGTATCACCTCTGATGCACAATGCACTAATGTCTGCTCTCAAGGTAAATGGTCTGACGTCACAGGTCTTTCCTCGAATTCTCAGTGCAAACTTTGTTCAGCAGGCAAATGGTCCACTGCAGAAGGTATCACCTCTGACTCTCAGTGCAATGGTGCATGCTCTCAAGGCAAATGGTCTGACGTCAGAGGTATCACCTCTGATGATCAATGCAATGGTGCATGCTCTCAAGGTAAATGGTCCACTGCGACAGGTATCACCTCTGATGCACAATGCAATGGTGCATGCTCTCAAGGCAAATGGTCTGACGTCACAGGTCTTTCCTCGGATGCACAATGCAATGGTGCATGCTCTCAAGGCAAATGGTCCACTGCGACAGGTATCACCTCTGATGCACAATGCAATGGTGCATGCTCTCAAGGCAAATGGTCTGACGTCAGAGGTATCACCTCGGATGCACAATGCAATGGTGCATGCTCTCAAGGTAAATGGTCCACTGCGACAGGTATCACCTCTGATGCACAATGCAATGGTGCATGCTCTCAAGGCAAATGGTCTGACGTCACAGGTCTTTCCTCGGATTCTCAGTGTAAAGATTGTGATTTAGGCAAATATTCTACTGAAAAAGGTAAAAAAACTGTATGTACCCAATGGTGTGACACTGGTCAAGACCAAAAGACACCAGCAGATGGATGCCGAGATTGTCGTAGTGGGAAATATAGAAAAAATTATGACCAATCAAATTGCAAAGATTGTCTGACTCCTGAATATCAGGACGAAGAGGGACAAGAAGATTGTAAACTATGTGTCGCGGGTCAAATACGAACTGTTGGTACATCCTGTACAGATTGCGTCGCTGGGCAACACCAAAACGAACCAGGAAAAGTCAGCTGTAAGAAATGTTCTGTTGGGTATATGTCTGACGTATCGGGTCGAGCACAGTGCTTACAATGTGGAAACGGTCAATACACAGATGCAAAAGGTCAACCGACTTGTAAAAAATGTCCATGGCGCGGCGCATGTCAACATTTGACAACCATACATCCAAAAACGCGCATAGGTGTCGTTGGACCTTGGTACGATAGAAATCCCTTTGTTGGGACGCGGTTGACACTAACAAATATGATTGAAAATGGTAAAACCGCTGTGCAAACAAATAAAAGGCTTTACGACAGGAACGATTTTATTACGATAGGTGACAATGACCCTTATAAAAACGTTCAATCAGAGTGTACAGACGACGCAACTACGAGAAACATAGGTGAAACTGAATGTAGGGATATACATTGGTCAACTGGTTCGCCCGTCATCAGTGACGTCGAAACGAAACGCAAACATGTTTCTTCGCGAAACATTTTTTTTGAGACGACAGAGTGTCCACTTGAAAACAAAATTTACGACGAAGAAACATGTCGACTTGGCGGTGGGACACCTGGGTACGCTATAACAGACATGAATTTCTACAATCCCTACAATCGTTTATTCTACAAATGTGAACAATTTGCTGACGACCAGATTACTGAACCTGGGCCGTATAAAAACGAACCTGGAGGAGCGCATTTCGCACAAAGTCTTGTCGACCAGTGTAACCGCGGTCGAACTGATCCAACGTCAGTTTGTAATACAGACAATGAATGGGAAAAGAATGCGTGCAATTGGGGTAAAAAACTGGCGGGGGGTACGTTGTCAACTGGTGAGACGCGCAGTTCAGTCATGCACGCATGTTACAAAGGTATCTACAAACTCAAAACAACGGGCATGTGCATCGACGACTATGAGTATGAGAATATTACGGATAAAACGGATTGCGAAAATGCAGGCAGCCTGGTGGAACCCACCGTCGTGTCTATTTGGAAACAACTAGGCGGCGACATTGATGGGGAGGCGACGCTTGATATTTCTGGGTATTCAGTCTCACTGAGTGCGGACGGCACCACAGTGGCCATTGGTGCTCCTAACAACGACGGCAACGATAACGCGCGTCAAGATGCTGGCCACCTGCGCATTTACCACTATGAGGGAGCTACCTGGAAACAACTAGGCGGCGACATTGATGGGGAGGCGTCTGGTGATAATTCTGGGTCTTCAGTCTCACTGAGTGCGGACGGCACCACTGTGGCCATTGGTGCCCCTAACAACGACATCAATCGTCGTCATTACAGTGACGATGCTGGCCACGTGCGCATTTACCACTATGATGGAGCTACCTGGACACAACTAGGCGGCGACATTGATGGGGACGTTCTCCACGGTAATGGTTCTGGGTATTCAGTCTCACTGAGTGCGGACGGCACCACTGTGGCCATTGGTGCCCCTAACAACGACGGGCCTCGTGAAGTTACCTCTGGGAAGTGCGAGGTGGCGGTGGTAGAGGATAAGTGCGAACAGGCAGCGGTGGCGTTGGGTTGGATTTTCACAATATCAGGTAACTTGCGAGAGGACAGAGAGGACAGACCGCCCGGTTGTAATCTCGTTGGCAGTAACCTGAAATATAATTTCAATACAAACTCACTCGGATCATGCAGCAGCAATTCCAAATGCGCCTGCTTAGAAGCCGATGATGCTGGCCACGTGCGCATTTACCACTATGAGGGAGCTACCTGGAAACAACTCGGCGGTGACATTTATGGGGAGGCGGCTGGTGATCAATCTGGGTCTTCAGTCTCGCTGAGTGCGAACGGCACCACTGTGGCCATTGGTGCCCCTAACAACGACGGCAACCCTGACCCAGTATATTTTGAACTTACCTCTGGTTTCTGTCAGGGCCAAGGCAAGGAGGTGATTACGAGTGTATCCGAGTGCGAAGCGGCAGACAAAGCGTTGCGTTGGAGCTTTGTTCCTGCTGTGATCATCAGCAGTGGTTGGCCGCCTGGTTGTATTCTCGTTAATGGTAACCTGCATTACAACACATATGATTCCACCGCTTCATGCAGCAGCACTCGAAAATGCGCCTGCTCCATCCTCTGCCCACCTGGTACCTACCAAGATGAAGACGATCAGACTACGTGCAAATCATGTACTGCGGGGTTCTATC
>Ga0209830_10000479_pt1 | contig 41744 bp, 48 predicted proteins | sample ArcticOcean_MG_C_12_FD_187439 | JGI IMG/M metagenome (GOLD analysis project Ga0209830, IMG submission 187439) | Marine microbial communities from western Arctic Ocean - ArcticOcean_MG_CB8_130 (SPAdes) (version 2) | ecosystem: Environmental > Aquatic > Marine > Oceanic | place: Arctic Ocean...
TGCGTCGGGTTCATTTCTTGATGTGTCATAAACGCAAGTGTTTGTGGTTGAATTTCATCATTTTTTATTTGTTGTACGATGTTAGGATTTTTTAGATTGATATAGATTGTTCTTAGATGGTCTAAATAAACTTGAACGAAAGATGGGTTGTCCCATTTTTTGATTAATTTTTTATTATTGGCTTCTTTAATCGCATAATTAAATACACCTTTTTCTAGGTTTACCGATTTATTTTCATCTTCTATAATTTCATTAATTTTATTACGTATATTAATACGGAATACATCAGGTTTACTAATCGTTTTCATTATGTAATAAGAGTTAATACACTCTATATTATAATCCGGTCTTATTCAATTTTTCAAGTAACTAAAAATTGAACTTAGAAATATAAATGTAATAGAAATATATACTCAATGACAAATCCTATTATATATAACAAAACAATAGATGATATTGAAACTATTATTACTCGGTCTTTATCCGTTAATCAAGAAAATAAAGTATCCGCGGGTGAGGTGTTTACTCCACTATGGTTAGTCAGTGAAATGTTAGATAGTTTACCCAAACGACTTTGGAATAATCCTTCATTAAAATGGTTAGACCCGGGAAGTGGTATAGGTAATTTTTCGATGGTAGTATTTCATAAATTAGATAATGGTTTGAAATCTTGGGAAAAGAATGATGCCAAAAGACGAAAACATATTATTCAAAATATGATGTATATGATTGAATTGTCAAGTGTAAATGTAAAAATCGCAAAAAATATTTTCGGCAAAGAAGCAAATATAATAGAAAATGACTATTTAGATGATATACAAAAGTGGCAGTCCAAATTTGGTGTAGACATGTTTGATATTATATTAGGAAACCCTCCATACAATAAGAATGGTATGCGTGGTAAGGGAAGGAGTAATCCGGGTCTCACTAATATATGGAATAAGTTTGTCGAATTATCCATATCTATTATGAAACCAAACGGATTTTGTTTATTCTTTACACCGAATAGTTGGACTGAATTAAAATCGTCGGTTTCAAAAAAGATTATTGAAAAACAGTTGGTTCTTTTAAAGAACTTTGATGTTCCAACCGCATATAAAATATTTGATAAAAAGGCTGGTTCGCTACCATTATGTTATTATTTGATAGAAAACAAAAAACCATATCAAGAAACTATGATATACGATGATCTAACCAGTCAGTTCATATCATTTGACGTTTATAAATATCATTTTATACCTAATAAAAATATACAACTTGTAAAACGTGTATTACAAAAATCAACAAAAAATTTAAAAACCTTCTTTAAATTTACACCTCCCAAAGTAAAGAAAGATACAGAAATGTATTTTGACACTTATTCCAAATCGCATCCGTATCCTTTACTCAATTATGTTCATAAAAAAATATATGTATCATTTTCAGCTGAACCTTCCAAATTACAAGATGGGCGACCAAAATTAATATTACCGAATTATTCAATGGGATATCCTATATTAGATGAAAAGGGAATACTTGATGTAGGTGGCAGAACTTCATATGTTATTTATGTAGATGACAATAAACTCGATAATTTACGAAAAATACAGTCTTTCTTCTTGACAGACTTGGCGCTCACATTGATAAATTCATTAAAAACAGCGCAAAAATTTCTAAGCACGAGAACATTTACATTATTTCCGGATGTAACCGATTGGGAACTATCTAACATTAATGATAAATATCTGGAAAAGTATTTCAAATTAAATGATAGTGATAAACAATTAATACAAGAACAATTATTACGCGGAGAAGGTAATTTGACAGATGGGCGTAGAAAAGAAATATTACAGTTTGATTTGACAAACTACATCTCGTCTACAAATATAAGCGAAATTGTCAAGTTCGTTTCGCAAAAGTAAATATTATTCATAACTTGTTTCTACACAAAATATGAATTCAAACAATTATAGATATTCCTCTTCACTTAGTTCGTCAATGCTAATATACTCGTCGGTATATTTCGCGGACATTTGACTTTTAACCTGTCTTGTGGGTTGCTTTCTTTTTTTTGTTGTTACTACGGAAATATCAATAGAACTATTATCATCGTCATCATCTTCGTTAAAACTTTTTTCTTCGGTATCATCGTCAACATCGTCTATTTCATCATCATCTACGACAAATTCATCCTTTACATATCCACTTTTAGTACGTTCTACATTCGGGTCAATCTCATCTGCGGATTCAGCATCACTGTCCTCGTTGCCAATATCTTCAAACCCGCCGTGCAATTTTTCGTATATTTTGTTCCACTCTGAACTTTTCAACCCGACTGGTTCATCGTTTTCGATTTTAACAACTAGACATTTTCCAAAAAAGAGTGTATTATCAATCGGTGGTGGGAAATCGTATTTATTCTCACTGTTAGCACGACCACTTGTTCTTCCATACACTTTTACTTTCACCGTATCTGTAATTTTCCAGATCACGTGTGATTTAAACCCGGTATCTGTCTTAAATCCAGCCTTTTTATATAAAGAATCTTCGTCAAACACTTTAACTTTGGTTTCTTTGATATCTCCATTTTGTTCAATAATCAGTATAGAAGTCATGATATATACATTATATTGATGAGTTTTCTATATTATTTGTGTAATATACATTTGTTATTCGTGTTCAAATTACATAAAAAAGAATGTATATAACCTATATACATACCCATCATATATGATACAATTTGTTATAAAAATCATATTTTGTTTTATTATCATATATTCTTGTCACAATATGTGGGATTTATTAAAAATGAATTATAGCAAGAAAGTTACCAAAAATTTAGTGAATACACAGATAAGTAAATACAAACAAATTGTTACTGATATTTCTGAAAATAATATACACATCTCGAATGAAACGAACTCCGATGATGAGGATTCTATAAAATTTCATAATATGAATGCAGAACTTATGTCACATATGAACGACCAAGCAGAAAATATATTTGCAAAATAAGAATTGAAACAGGTATAAAGATAAATAGATATAATATCTTATAGAATGGAAATACCCCCTGTAGATTTGGATGTTATTACATCTCGTATTCCAGAATTTGAACTTTCATATGAAACAGTGTCACATATGAAAGTTGTTGATAATTATGATATGGTATTAGCATTGCCAACTGGACGAAAAGGGTATTTATGGTTTACAACTGATAATAATTATAAAAATGTATGTTACTTATTTGAAACAAACCGCGATAAACAAATAGTAAAAGGCGTAATTACACCATTCGTGATTAGTGATTGTAACGTATCATTAGGAACCCTTATTTATGGAACCATTATTATTTGTCAAGAAACTGATGATGTATCGTTCGTATTCGAAGATATGTTGTCATATCACGGGCAAACCGCTCGTTTTATGAATAATATTACAAAGTTTCATTACACGACTAAGTTACTTCATACTTTCCAATATCATACCGACAATTATCACGTGTTTATGCCGATTACTTGGACGACTACCCCTGAAGATGAATTCACATTTATACTTCCCGATCATATTTCAAATAAAATTACATATAACGTTCATCATTTACAATATCGTTCTTCCATCACACAACTTCCGTATGTGAATGTATTTACCCATCGAAAAATAAATCCTGTCATATTACCCGCACAACCCAACAAATCTACCATGTTTCAATTTGATACGGTCCCATTAAAAATGAATTTCAAAAAACCACAATATAAATACAAAACTATCTTTCAGGTTGTAGCCGATATTCAATATGATATTTATCACTTATTTGCGTATGGTAAGAACAATTCTCGGGTATATTATAATCTTGCTTATGTTCCAACATATAATTCAAGTGTATCATTAAATAATATTTTCCGAAAAATACGTGAAAATGAAAGTTTGGATTATATAGAAGAAAGTGATGATGAGGAAGATTTTGAAAATATGAACGAAGATAAATACGTTGACTTGAATAAGGTTGTTTCGATGGAATGTACGTTTCATTACAAGTTTAAGAAATGGGTTCCTGAGAGAATTGTTTATGATAATACAAAAATCGTTCATATTTCTCAATTATGAACCGAACCGGCTAACGCGCTTCTTCTATAACGCCTCTCTTTCGCAATCAATTGTTTCCATTTATCTTCTGTTATTGGTCCAGTTGTAATTATAGGAACGATTAGTGCATTTTTAGCACATTCGTATCTCGTTTGTAATTTAGATGCGTTTATTTCAAATACTTTCTCTTGTTTGTTGGATGTAATCATAAAATAATATATACTGTATGTATATATTATGTCAATCGCTCCTAATAATTTTGAAGGTGGTAGTGCATTGATGACCCCATACACACGTGAGTTAGGTGGCGGTGCTAACATTGCCGATATGCAAGGTGGTGCTAAAAATAAAAGACGTTCTCGTAAATCTACAAAAAAAATGAGAAAATCCTATAAACAAAAAGGACGCAAGACTGGATACAAAGCTCCTAAAAATAAAACAAAGAACAACAAAACAATGAAGAATTATGTTAAGAAAACGAAAAATGTTCTCACCGATATCTTCAAACAAATGAAAAAAACCGTTCACATGAAGTAAGTGATTACAAATTATCAAACGCAGTAGTATTTATCATACATTGACCTTGTTGTAAACCCTTGATAGGTTTTACAACTGGATTCTCACCGTCATCATCATCATCATCATCGTCGACTTCCATATTCACATCATTTTTGGTTTCGTTATTCGTTTTTGGTTCAAATACCCATTTCCAAGATTTATCGGCATTCCAATCCATTACCATACCATTATACGCATTGCTGTCGATTTGTCGAATGCGATAGTTACATTTCTTATAAAAACGTCTTCTCTTAACCCATTGTTTCTGGAATAAATCGTGACTGTCTGTAATATCTACTACCACTGGATTCGAGTGTTTCTCACGCAAAATTCGTCCAACCGATTGGGTTATATCTGTTTTTGGTGTAACCATCACAAGGGTTGATAATGTCTTTATATCAAGAGCTTCAGACGCCATTGCATAAGTTGCTAATACGATTTGTTTTGTTTCAGTTTCTTGTAAATCTTTCTGTTTCATTCCACCTACATAATAACCGATTGTTCCTATATTGCGGTGGGTTATTCCCTCGTATAAATACTTTAACAGCGACCGATTGTGTCCTAATATCATTATTTGTTTTGTTACATCTTCTTTTAATAAATCATCTATCACCTGTATTATGAAATCACTGCGGGGACCATGCGCACATAGTTTTGTTATCATTGTGCTATATTTGGGATTTCCACGATAATCGTATTCTACTTGGTTGAATTCACTATCTTTACTTATATAATTTATCGAACGAACACTTACTAATGAGTCATCTTTTCGATTCGCAGCATATATCTTATTGCCAATAAACATATACAATACCTTTGTCAACTTATCTTTTCGGTCAACGGTCGCAGATATACCTAACATATATGGTGTTGTTATTTTACATAACGTTTTTGAAAATTGTTCGCTACCTATTCGGTGCACTTCGTCGATAATCGTCAATCCAAAACTGGAAAACGCATTTGCACCGAAATCTTTGTCATACAACGACTGTAACATACCTATTACTATGTCTTTTTCTTCTATATCAAATGTTTTTCCTTGTATTTTTCCAATACGTGCTCCGGGCAAGAATTCTTCTATGCGTTCTATCCATTGATTCATTAAGAATTCTTTATGAACTATAATCAATGTCTTTTTTTTTAAAAGCGAGATTACATTTAACCCCATAACCGTCTTGCCAGATCCACAATAAACCTCGAGTATCCCCCCTCCGCCGTTTATTTTATTACCAAAGCAAATAGGAGTATCGACGTGGTCTGTATAAACCTTGACAATTTTTTCTTGGTAGTCACGTAGTTGTCTCGGAAAGACAACATCTATATCATCTCCTTCACCGATTTCATTTTTGTCAGGCAATCCATAGCGGTCTATACCATAGAAACGCGGTAAATAAAACTTCTTTGTGCTTTCACGATATACATAAAACGAATTTGCTTCGTCGTTACCAATGCCACCAAATACATGCGGTTTTACATACAATTCGTTTTTCAAATATTCAGTATCTTCCTCTGATAAAATGGATTTAGGTATAGTATACCCTTTTTGCCCGAGATAGGACGCCTCGCGAACCGTATTTTTATATTCAGTCGTTAATACCAAATTGCCTTTTTTTTCATTTTTCTTTACGTTCACAAAATGTCGCTTCATATTTCGTTATTACTTTCTACTTTACTTATCAATTTAGGAGGAATTCAATTTTGTATCTTTGCCAACAACTAAAAATATAGTATTATTCTATATTACTTTACAATGAAACTTTTAAATATGTTTAATTCATTATCTAATTTAGAAACTGCACTACTCGTTGTTTTTGTTTTCTATCTGACTATGCCCATCGATACCCCCGCGTTTTTAGCAAAATCTGTTGACTCTTCTATGGGTATGCTTGTTATGTTCACATTAACTGTATATCTGTTTTTTTATACTAACCCCCTTATTGCGATTTTGTATGTATTTGTTGCGTATGAACTGTTACGTCGCAGTAGCGAAGAAACTGGGCGCGTGTCTATGGTGAAATTCACACCGACCCAAGCGAAAAAGGATTCTAAAATGGCTTCTATGAACCCTACCAAGAGCTCTTCATTAGAGGAAGATATGGTGAATAAAATGGCACCCATCGGACACAGTGATGTAAGTGTTTATACCAATTCTACATTCAAACCTGTCTCAGAAGATGTCGGAACCGCATCTCAGTATTAAATTGTTGTGTATTTTAGTTTGAATTACACAACAATAAATAATGTTTACTATTACTTTGCAATTTCAGTACGTAAATTGTTTATTACAAAAGAATGAAAAATTAAACGTATAATCGTGAAACAACTGAATGTCAATAAAACAACGACGGATGGTTGTAACTCCACGCCTGGAAGTAAACCCAGCAAGGACCCTAATATAAGAGGCAACGCCCAGAATAATCCGTTAATCCATTTTCTATTGCCGAATATAATATACATTAATGTGTCCTTCCACGAATGTGTCTTATCCTCCCGATCCGTCCAATCATATGAGGCATCATAATCGATTTCTGGTGCGGCTGCTGTTTCTCCTTCTGCAGGTTTGGGCAGGTTTGTTGTCATAAAACCTTTATCATTTGTCTTCATATAAATAAGTGAAAACGAAAATATAAATACTATAATATAAAATACACCTACTGTTAAACCAGTTTTATCTGAAGAAATAGCAGTCATAAATATAGCAAACATCACAAGAAGATTAAAAAAAATCAACAATATATTCCACTCGTGTAAATAAACACCTTTTTTTTTGGAGTCACCCTCATCGCCAAACCTATTATTTGCACCATCTAATACAAATGGTGGTTTTAGTGTTTTCGCATAAGACGCATAATTAATAAAATCAATCACACAGTATTTATACAATGGTGGTATAACAAATGACAGTATTGTCATCGTAAACGCAAAAAAATAAAACAACGTTGTCGACTGTAATGTAGAATAGTCAGCGATGTCGCTTTTCGAAAAACCATACAATAACTCGTTTGCCTCGCCATCCACAACTACCGGTGTGCATTCTACTTCTATCTTATCTGGTGCGTTTACTACTGGTATCTCCTGACCGGTCGTCGTGGGGGTTATGTAGAATGGGTCACTCGACGACACGTTTTTCAAACCGTTAAGTGCGGTATTAATTTTTATATCAACATCGGCAAATACAAACAATGATTTAGTAGCAGATGATGTAGTATCTGTATATACGTTACATGTTCCCGACACCGGACGTATTATAATTTCATTTAAATCAAGTTCAATTGTTGATGGTGATGGTGATGGTGATGTTAATTTTAATAACGTATCGATTTTGTCTGTTCCGGTTGAGTCAACCGTTAATTTAAAAGCAGTATAGTATTTTTTACTGGTATTGTTGTATTGTTCTATAATTAATACTTGGTCCTCATTAGCAAAACCAGGTATAATGTCGGTAGCAGTCATCTTGCGCAAATATATTTTTCTTGCTGGTTCAACGGTTGAATTATTATCAACTGTATAAACGAATGTATCTTCGTTTATTATAGGCATACTAATATAATCAAAAGTGTTTGAATCGGTTGAATCCTTGGTTATATCCGAAGCATTTAAACTAATATTTGGATAATTATAAAATATTTCGTGGAAACTCATCTTGTTTAAACTATATAATAGAATGATATAGTTTAATTTTTATGTAATCACTATTTCTAAATTTGACTGGGTAGATACCGAAACAAATTGTTTTCATAAATGGTTGCGCTGAATGTATCATTGTATCCTTCCGCATACACTACATCACCATTGTAAATCACATCACAACCGTATTCGCCGGTGCAACTTTTTCCATTGACACTTACAGGTAATTTTGTGCTTATATTACCGGTATTGGATAAAGTATAATATTGCCAATTGTCTCTTCCAGTCATTAACCGACGTCCCATCAATGGAAGAATCATATCATTGTTTCCAGACCGTGTTAGAATACCAACTTGTTGATAATCCATACCTGTTCCTCTTGTTTCAATATTGACAGGAATACCACCGCGTATATCACCTGAATTGGATGTATGAAAATAACCATTGTCTTTTAATGGTGGTTTGTATGGATCACCTAAAATATCATTTGACATATTGGGCGGTGAAATAATTACAGTGGAAGTCTCTTTGTTCGTGGGTTGTGATATTCTCAATGTATGTGTATATAAAATATATCCCATTAAACACAGTATTAATATAAGCAAAACGATAGTCATATTTTCAATACATAAAACGCCAGGAGGACATTTTTTTGCCATCTTTATACAATAATCGTATATTTTATGTCATCGCAAACGCAATCTGCATGAAACCATTTACCATTTTCATAAGACCCCCGGTTGTCATAGGAAGTATAGGGTCAATCAAATCATTTGCGAGTTCGGTTGTTTTCTTGATAAATGCTCCCGTTTTCAATCGTTTACAATTATAACACTTTTCGCGGATGGACTTTGAATAATGAATAATATGAAAGCCAATATAATCGATTGACAAGCGGTCTAAATATTCTAATTTGTTCCATATCGTTCTTTCCATTTTATATCCACCCATTCCAAGTTTCTCTAAAATATAAAACATAATCGCAGGAATTAAGTAAAATAATTTACCAACCACATCCAGAATGTAAAAAATGATACACGATGTAAAATTTTTCATCAATTTCAATCCACAAAAGAAATTGGTTACACTAAACAACATGATTGCTTGGACTAATACCGCAAGATCTATACCTAAATACATTAGTCCCATCGGCATCTCAACCACCTCTTGAAGCACACCTTCTACTATGAGTAATAGACCTGCACCCACTTTATCGAATCGTAGTACTAATTTAACTATCATTACAGGCAACATCATCAATTGCCCGATTGCTTTGAATATTTTGCCAAACACCATTTTTTAAATAGTAATATATTGTCTTCTATAATACTATTTGATTTTTTTATGCTTTCTTTTTGTTATATTTGTCAAATTTTGTCACAAATGCTTCTGCCTTTGCCAACATTGGTTCCATTTGTTGTAAATTTTTTAGAAATTGTTTCTGTTCGTCCATATTTGACATTAAATTTTTGTACGTCTCTTCAAATTCCGGCAATTCCTTTTTAATAGCCAGCATTTCTTCGCTCATTTCATCTTTCGTTTCATCGGTGGTTTCATTCGAATTTTTATCATCTGTGCTTGGTATATCATCTTTGGTTTGTTCTCCTTCGAAATTTTCGGGTGTGCTATTTTTTATTCCAACACGCAGTAATGATGTTATACATAATGCGATTACCATAACAACAATCATATTTTTACTGAAAAACGTGGTTAGGAAACCAATTAATATAAATATGACTAAAGATAACATATCGGAATTGTTTACAAACATACTTACTTGAATGATAGACAACAAAACCAAGAAGTATAATATAAACTGGTTTTGAAGTAGGGGTTTTAATGTATAATTCATTTTTAAAAATTTAGGTAAAGAGAATGTAGAACGCATTATATACTATATTATGAAAAAAAAATAACAATTATTTCTATCTTTTTATTCTATTTTCAAATTAGTTGTCACATTGTAAATGTGGAGTGTATTATTCTATGTTCGTTTCCATTCATCGTCTACTAATCCATATAGTTTACATTTTTCAAAATCCCACCACAAATCGTGTTTCAATATTTCACTAAGTTGTTTCTTAGGAATAGACGCATTATTTTTGTATATTTCTTTTATTTTGTCCATACAAATTTTATTGTTTTCAAATTCATCTTCTAACTCTGCCATTTTCCCACAAGCCCCCCCAGCAGACAATTGATGAATCAGCATATATGCGTTCGGTCGCATATACCGTTTTACACCAACAACACTCATTAATGTGCCCGCTGATGCGGTTGAACCTTCAATAACGGTATGAACTGGGACTTTACACGATTGTATCGCATCTATCGCAGTCATCGCATCAAATAATGACCCTCCAAATGAATTGATATGCAAATAAATTGGAATTTCATCCACGCATAGTTTATGCGCATTAATAATATTTTCTAATTCACACTTACGTAAATGTTCGATCATCTCAAATATGCTTCCCCTATCGACTTCCGCGTGAAAGTAGATATGATTATTTTCTCGTGTAATTTTGCGAGTTGAATTATCCATATCTTCATCTTCGTCTTCGCATTCGTCATTTTTAATTCTAATATTTGACAACTTGGATTGCTGACGGGTTGATATATTTTTTGGAGCATATTTGAACATGTCTCAAACTATAGTTTACATAATATAATAATAACCACATTTATCAATTTTTATGTAGTCGATGAGTGTTCCGATTATACATAAGAATAAACCATGTCAGTTTTGTAATTTACAATTGTATTTACAAAATATACAATTGTAAAAACAAATTAAAATCTGTTGTCTATATTATTTAGAGACAAAATGACTGAACCCACCCAATTCATAGAACCACTGCTTAAACCCGACGAGAATAGATATGTAATGTTTCCCATACAGCACAGTGACATATGGGATATGTATAAAAGGTCAATTGATTCTTTTTGGCATACCGGCGAAATTTCATTAGCACAAGATTTAAATGATTGGAATGGACTAACTGATGATGAGCGAAACTTTATAAAAATGATATTGGCATTCTTTTCAAGTAGTGATGCGCTTGTTATGGATAACCTAGGAACGCGGTTTATGAATGAGGTTCAACCATCTGAGGCGCGTGCGTTTTATGCGTTTCAAATCGCAATCGAAACAATCCATTCTGAAATGTATAGTTTGTTGATTGATACGTACATTAAAGATAATAATGAAAAAAATAAGCTATTTCAAGCCACTCAAAATTACCCTTGTATTCAAAAAAAATTCAATTGGGCGGAAAAGTGGTTGGATGATAAACGCAGCAGTTTTGCAACACGTCTTATTGCGTTCGCAGTGGTTGAAGGAATCTTCTTTTCATCTTCATTTGCTGCTATTTATTGGATTAAAAAACGCGGTCTTATGCCGGGTCTTACATTCTCGAATGAACTTATTTCGCGCGACGAAGCCCTCCATACTGAATTCGCAATCCTACTATATTCTAAAATAGAAAAGAAGGTTTCTAAAAAGAGAGTATATGACATTATAAAGGACGCCGTCGAAATTGAAAAAGAATTTATAACAGTGGCTATCCCTTGTCGTATGATTGGTATGAATTCAAAATTGATGATTCAATATATCGAGTTTGTTGCTGATAGACTGTGTTTACAGTTAGGATATGATAAAATTTACAATTCACATAACCCCTTTGATTTTATGGAACTTATTAGTGTTGAAACGAAGGTGAATTTCTTTGAGCGCACTAATTCAGAATACGCACTTGCAAATAAAACCGTGGATAAAGATGTATTTGAAATGAGTTTGGATTTTTAGAATTCGATTACACAATACATATTCGTTGAATAAATTTGTAAAAATATTTCCTTTACAAATTTATGATAAACTACTCTTCATCTACACGTTTCGCGTTGTAGATGGGTAGTGTTCTAGCACTCGAATCATTCGCATCAATATACTTGGGCATCCAGAAATAAGGTACTATTTCACCATAGCCACTGTAGTGTTTTTCAAATAATTGACGATAGTATAATTGCTCGGTAGTTGTTGGTAGCAAGTGTCCTCTCAATTTAGTCATTCCCGGATACATTTGTAAGACATCACTTGGTATTGTGTCATTATCATCTTCAATATCATCAAATAAATTTTTTTCCAATAACGGGTTTATCATCTTTTTAGTATGTTCTTGTATAATTTCATACAGAGACCGAGTTTGTTTTGATACACCATCACTAAACGCTTCTTTGCGTCTATATAATACCCCTTCTGGTAATATTTGTTTTCCATCTTCCGTTTTATAATGTCGTTCTGAAAATGCGGTTCTAACCAAATATTTCTCCATCTTATCTGTTCCTCCATGAAAACGGATATCGTGCGGGAGAGACAAATAGAAATCGACCCATGCTCTATCCAAAAAAGGTGTGCGTGGTTCCAATCCGTGCGATGAGATTGATTTGTCCGAACGTAATACGTCGAAAGTATGAATATCCTTTAATAAACGTCGGCACTCTCTGTCGAATTCAATACTACAAGGCGCATATTTTGCGTATAAGTATCCACCCATTAGTTCATCTGCGCCGTCACCGTTGAATATTACTTTTGCTTCACTGTGTTCTGAAATATATTTTCCAATTAACCAATTGCCAATACTCGCGCGAACGGTGGTTGTATCATAACTTTCTATACTTTCAATAACATCGGGTATCGCATCAAGAAAAGCTTGTTCTGTCAATACTATTTCAGTGTGATTTGTTCCCAGATACTCAGCAACAATCTTTGCGTTTTTTAGATCTTCCGAACCGTCCAGTCCAATACTGTATGTTTCTAATTTTGGAAGATTATGTTTTGTATGGTACTCATTCACAAGTGCGGTTATTAAACTACTATCCAGCCCACCAGACAACAAACACGCAATTGGACGTTCTGTACTTACACACCGTTTTTCAACAGCACTTTTCAAATAAGACTGTATTTGGGGAATAATATAACCCACATTTGAATTATTGTTATATAAACAACTTCGGAATCCAGGCAAATGGTATCGTGTTTTTTGTGTCAACGTCCAATTTGATGGTTTATCACACGGAACCGAAAATATATTGTATGTTCCCGGAACGAATTGTTCTATAGTAAAATGCGGATGTTTCCTAGTAAAAGACGGATGTTCAAATCTCCAGATATCATTTTTAATTCTATTTTCAACATTTAATCGCTCATTAATATTGCAAAGAACCTTTAATTCACTCGCAAATCCGTATATATTATCCACGTTTTTTTTGGTTGACTCAAACAGTGGTTTCATTATATACAATGGACGCACGCCATACGGATCACGTGCAACATATAATTTTGCGTCATTGCCAGGGTTTGTATTATCCAATAAACAAAACGCAAATACTCCGTCCAGCATTTGTAATGTTTGGTCTATTCCATATTTTAGATATAAATGAATAATTACTTCACAATCAGAATCAGTATGTGGAAACACATCTTCCATCATTTCATATAATTTTTTATAATTATATATTTCTCCATTACAAATCAACGTAATATTATTATATTGTATTGGTTGGTGTGAAATATCATTTAGTCCATTAATTGCAAGACGATGAAATCCAAAGTCAAGACCCACCATTACCCGTGACAATTTAGAAAATTCTGGTCCTCTCTTTTTACCGGTCATAAATTCTTCTTCAATATAACTCGGTGAAAGACGGATTCCATCATTATTTAATAATGCAAAAATGCCACACATATCTAATCTAATATAATAGTATTGACTACCCTTTATGTTTTCTAAAATATACAATTTTTATTCGTTCAGCAAAAAAGTAAAAAAACCTCTACATAATATATACATTCGAAATGAATATTATTGATAATATCCCTACAAAACGGGTATATACTGAAATTAATTTGATGGTCGATGATCTTGGTACATACAACAAAACGGAAGGTGTAGGTTCTCAATATACCGAAACGATATCTCCTATTGATAGTGTTATTATTAAAAAAGACGATGTCAAACCTCACTATATAAGTGTTTCAAATAACAGTGACGATGTCGATGTCGATGTATCCGATGCTACTAGTGAAACCGAAGTATGGTTTGATTCAAATGGTTCTTTAACTACACGTATATATATTAGTTCTGTAGCGGTTGTTGGTTTGTTTGTTTTTTATCGGGTTCTCTATAAGTTCAAATAAATTTGTGTTTGATTGAATAACTAACTGTATTATTCAATCAAATTTATTGTTTATTGTTTATCGTTACATCTTAACACGTTTGTATAATTCAAGGGCTACTAAACCACCGAATATTTGTGCTAAACAGTATGGAACTATCTCAGCAGTTGGTAATTTGCCAGCAGATGCCATTACAATAGATACAGCGGGGTTTATATGCCCACCCGATATATTACCAGTTATCAGGATTACTAGGGCGAGAGACGCACCAATTGCGATTGGATTTCCTGTTGCAAGAATAACATATACGAAAAATGTCGCTCCTAAAAACTCAGCTAAATAGTTTGTATACATTCTATACATATAAGTGACATTTTTTGTTTTTGTGTTCTCTTAAAATGGCGTTAATGGGTTTATTTTACTTGCGTTTTTTTTCGCAGGTGCTACAGCTCCACCAGACCTCACACGCCGTATCGCGTCATTCGTTGTATTTACATCTTTGTATGTAGTAAAAGACAGGGGTGTCCCGTTTTCAGTATTTGTTCCTTTTCCAACCGCAATGGTTCTCTTTCTTCTTGAAACATCAGATGCGTCCCTAGACCCACCCATCCATTTCTTTCCTTGGACGATTGGTTCAGTTTCTACATATGTCTTACGACTCATTTGAAACTGACTTTCATTGGAACTTGTACTATCTTTTTGTGGCATAGCACCTGCGACACTTAACGCACCATTATTTATATTTTGAATACTAAACATTTTCTTAAACATCTGTAACTATTGGGTATACATTATTTACAGATTTATTTTACCGATAGGTTATGCATTATTTAACGTCGAACACGCATTAAGTCAACATACGAGGCATTTGACTCGTCTCCACCATTTGCTACATCATTGTAGTTACGAACGGTCGATTGTTGTTTTTTGAAACGGATATAATCTGAAGAATCGGAAACAAATTTAGGATTACACGATGCGGCATCAACACCTGTACCATCGCAACTTGATATGATAGACCCAATACGCCCCTTCATTCCAGGTTTACTCGCATTCACTTGGTTCGGCCCCCCACATACATAGTTTTGACGAGAAAGATAATCACCTAAATTATTCACCGCTCTAAATGGTGTTATAACGCGTGCGTGTCCGTTTATACTGTCTTGCGCGTTTTCATTGTTCCAACCTTTACGTAATACACTTCTTGATGTTGCTTCTTCGCCTGATTTATAACTTGTAATTGTTTGCTTTGCAGAATATCCATTATAAGGACCACCTAATACTGAACTACTCATTTTATTAATCTATATCATATAACAATATTTTTATACTATCTCTAAATCATAATATCATATTAGATTGTCATTTCGTTTATTCGTTGATAATATTTTGTAACCATATAATAGTTTATTATCATGGTCGAAGAGAACATTATAGAAAAAGATAACGAGAATAACAAAGCGAATTTTAATATTCACAACAACAATGAAACAGTCGATACTGAATCCGGCGCAAAAAACGAAACAATCGATGCTGAATCGACCACACAAATAGAATCAAACGATACTGAATCCGGCGCAAAAAACGAATATCTTAATAAATTAACACTCGAACTGTTTATGAATAAAAATACGTATCAAAAGTATATTTCGCAAACGAATCCAGAACTAAACAACAAAATAAGAGAACATTACGATTCCATTACCAAATATAAAACACGTATTTTAAAATTAACGAATGAACTTCTTGATAATACGTCCTTGCAAATAACTACCGATGTCAATGAAACGTTTAATGATTATGTTAAATGTTTGGTATCCCATTTCAAAATGAAGGAATTCGATAACAGTGATTCATATGAAACAGACACAGACACATTATTTGGAACCATAGAAGATAACGATATACAAGAAAACAATAGTAGCAAGACAGAACATGATATAGAAGAAGATATACCCTCCTCATTTAGCGTAGCACAACATAATTTATGGGGTGGAAAACGAGTTGTGAGAAAAAATGTATAAGAAATATATAATGGTGAAACACACACAAAAAAGAAAACAAAAACAAAAACAAATAAAACGCAATGTAAAAAATAAAACGTTCAAACTACCTACCATTGAAATAAATGAGAACTCGAAATGTGCTCCATTGGTAGATGGAAAAACACCAGTAAAAGGAAGTTGCTTAACAATGGATTCACTACTATTATTAAAAGAGTCTTATAATAAACAATACCAAAATAGTAAGATTCTATCAGTCGAACCAGTCCAGATTTGGAATGATATGAAACTACGAATGAAAAACTGTACGAAAGAAGATTGTTGGCTAAACGTGTTAACTGATAGCAAGTTGCAAACCAAATTAAATAAATATTTATTTCGACCAAAAAAATCGGAACACATGTCATCGCGAAAACGCGGGTGGTTGTCTTCACGAGATATACGTGATGTTCTCCAACAATACGAACACACGTATCCTACTTTCAAATTACTTGGTCCCACCGCGATAGATTTTGATTTCAAACCATCCGCATATGGAGGTTCTTGTGTTGACGATGAACTATGTTTGTTTCAAATTAGTAAACATATTGAAGAGGGTAAAACAAAATTTGGTATGGTATTTAATTTAGACAAACATACCGGTCCCGGAACTCATTGGACTTCCTTGTTTTTAGATATACAAGATGAATTTATTTTTTATTTTGACAGCAATGCGGATGATACTCCAAACGAAATAAAAACATTGATCAAGCGTATAAAACAACAGTGCATGAAATTGCCACAACCTATAAAACTAAAAACGTATTTCAATGGACTAGAACATCAATTGGTTGATGGTGAATGTGGTATATATGCGTTGTTTTTTAATATTACCATGCTTACTAATAAAGTTGGAACCGAATACTTCTCTAATCCGTTAGAAAAAATAAATTTGTTTTTGAAACAACGTATATCCGACGATTATATGTCGTCGTTCCGGAACATTTATTTTAATGATATATCGTAACTTTTATTTTATCATCTTATTACAACGATAAAATAAATATATAAAATGTCTGATTCTGAAGAAAAAAAAGAGCTTCTATTTGGAAAAGTTTTAATGGGAACAGGAGGTCCAATCTTTAAATTACCAAAACAGTCTATACAAAAACCAGTAATTGCGTTTTTGAAGGAATTGAAAAAAACTACTTCACAATACATTAATAACGAATATATATCAAAAAATGATTTTTTTGAAATGAAAAGAAAACAATATAACGAAGAAAATTCAACAGAACCAATTGACAATGTACCAGCATATAAAAGGCATTTAAAAGCAACTGGCAATCAATATAATGAAATGTTGGAAATATATATAGATTACAATAAAGAAGTAAAATATAAAAAAGAAAATCGACCATTTAAAAAAGAATCATTTAACCTAATTTTACAAAAAAAAAAAGGAGGAGGTAGTAAAAATAACAACCGTAAAACAAAACATAACAACCGTAAAACAAAACATAATAACCGTAAAACAAAAAAAAACAAAAAATGATATAAACATTTCGTTTGAATAATTATATCATTCATATATGTCATTATTCGTACATCCTGAAAATCAACAACTACTATGGAATATTGTGAATTCAAATGTATATGTAAACCAATTTTTTGTTACAAATCCCACTGTAAAAAAAGAGGAATGGTTTAAACAAATGATAGAATATTTCTATCAGAAACTCGACCAAAAGGAGATAACCTACGATGAACTGAATGTATTGAATAAGGACGCTCTTACATATATGGTTCAAAATATACACACTTCGTCGCCCGAATTTAGTCAATCTGTACGTAATATAGAACCACAATTTCAGGCACCTACAGCATATCCTAATACTAATATTGAAACGCCACCCATTGTTGCTAATACACGAGAACAACAATACACAAACGATTTCAAATCACGAGAACAAGAATACGCATCAATGGTTGAAAAGAAAGTACCGACCGACATTGATTTCAGTGAGAAAATAGATGAAGAACCAATACAGAATATAGACGAATTGTTACAACAACAAATGACAGAACGAGACTCCTATTTACAGCAATATAATGGTCCGCCAATAAATCCAACGAATTACGCGTCACCTATAAAAATCGATAATACGACGAATGTTATATTGGAAACTGATACTCTGCAACCATCTAATGATAAAAAGGTGTCTTGGCAAGAAGATAAAGTGTCAAATGTAATCGACCATACACTGGATGTATTGCAAACGAATGACATGTCTACATCATCACAACAGTCGGTTCACGTTAATAAAGTGTCAAATGTAATCAACCCTACTATGGAAGCATTACAAACTGATGGCCGCATTGATTCCCCGCAACAGACAATTCACGCCGAGTTAACCATTTTACAAAACCAAATGAATACTTTGATAGAACAAGTAAATGAGCTGCGTTCTATCATTGTTCTACAGAATCAACAAACGGTTCCTGTAAAAAATAAAGTGGATATCGTCAAACAAAAAATTGCAGAGGTTGGTAATCGTAGCAATCCCGCATTGACACCGATAGTTGATAATGAAGTATTGTTAGAAGCAGTTGAAAGTGATTCAGAATAAAAAATGGAAGTATACCATCAAACAATTGATCATGTGGAGCGGCGCAACATCTGGAAAATGTAAAAAATGATATGTAACAAAAATGAAATAAACGCAACTACTTGTTTTTACACAATATGGAATTGTTTAAAAATACATTATACATCAATCTACACGAAAGGACTGACCGAAAAGAGCATGTGGAAAAGGAACTTGAAAAAATGAATATTCAAGGAGAACGCGTGGAAGCAATACGAAATGATGTCGGTGCGATTGGATGTTCTCTAAGTCATATTAAATGTTTAGAAATAGCGAAAGAACGTGACTATGACCACGTATTCATATGTGAAGACGATATATCTTTTCAAGATCGCGAATTATTTAAAGGAAATCTAAACAAGTTTTATAAAAACAATCAAATTAATTGGGACGTCTTAGTAGTGGGCGGAAATACAGTTCCACCATATCATCAATCGTATGATTATTGTATCCGCATATTAAATTCACAAACAACAACTGGATACGTATTGAAAAGAAACATGTATGATATTTTTATTAGAAACTTCAAAGAAAGTGTTGAAAAGTTAATTCGAGAACCCACCAAAACGAAATTATATAGTTTGGATATTTATTGGAAAAAGATGCAGCCACAGTATTTTTGGTATATGATTATACCACCTACAGTATTCCAATATGAAAGTTATAGCGATATTGAGAAACGGGTTGTTAATTACAAACCACTTATGTTGGATATGGAGAAAAAATGGTTGCGTCGATAATTATCCGTTGGTCAGATGTAAAAAACTGGATAACACGGTTTGGTTTTTTTCTTGATTTTTCATCGTTTGTAAGTTTGATTCATATTCTTTATGCATAATGCGTTGTTTGTGTTGTTCTTCATTATTAGATAAATATTGTTCCGCTTTATGTTTCTCAATTGGTGTTACATTTTGAGAACCACGATCACGCATAAACTGGTCGACTGATGAATATTGTTTTACTTTGTTTATATCTTTCTCACTAACAGAAAAAATGGTTTGGTCTTTATGCACTTTACGCAAATCATCATATTTTAATTTTTCAAATGGATCACAATATACATACTCGTCATCATTATCGTCGTAAATATTCGTGCCACTTCTATTATTCACAATAAGGTTCTCGACACCTCTGTAACGAACCAAACCTTGTTGTTTATCTTTCATAGTATCAAATACTTGCGACATATTACTTTGATTCACATTCTGTTCCGTTGTCAATGTCGAATCATCATTTTTAAACCAATCGTTTTTAGTTTCATCTATTTTATTTACCATGTTATCATTAAATAATTTATTGAATTTTGTATTGAATTCTTTTTTAGACATATCATTGATGGTTGACTTTATTTGATTCGTTGTAGTATCATTATTTTCGTTGTTTGAAGGAGTATATACACTGTTCTCCGCATCTACTTTTTGATTTTGTTTATTCTGATTATTATAAAATGTAATTAAAATATCAAACGCTTTTTTATAAAATAAGAAATATTCTGATGGCAATTTTGATTTATCGGGATGTGTCTGTATAAGTTGTTTTTTCGCTCGTTTTATGTCGTCTATCGAAATATTATATGTGAGATTGAACAACTCTAAAATGTCTTTCAACGAATACATATGAATATCTAAATTATGTGATTTGGTTGTCATAAACAATATATTGTATTGAAAAGAATATGTTTTATATATTTTTATCGTAAAAGGGATAAATATATATTATCATTCTATTCTACTACCATGCCTCGTGATATTATCACCGAAATTCGCGACCGTAAACACTTTAATGACTTGCTATTAGAGAACCCGGGACTATTAATTATAAAATTTGGTGCCGAATGGTGTAGTCCATGTAAATTAATTGAAGATGATGTAAAAAAAGCATTTGATACCATGCCAGATAACGTCCAATGTGCTATTATCGATATTGATAATAACTTTGACGTCTATGCTTACTTGAAAACAAAAAAAATGATTTCGGGTATTCCGGCTATACTATGTTATTCCGATGATAATACTGACTTTTGTCCGAATGAATTTCATTCCGGAAGTGATAAAACCAAATTGAAAGAATTTTTTAATCGTTGTATGAAGTTACTTTAGTTTATGAACGTTTTTTTTCGTCTGTTTTTTTCGTCTGTGTGTTTTACCACCGAAAATCTTATTATCTGTTTTTTCTATACTACTTTCAATCGGTTTCTCGTCAGTAGAACCAGTCAAGTTTGAGAGAAATGATGGTTCTTCTTTTGGTTTATTGTCAGCAGAACCAGTCAAGTTTGAGAGAATTGATGGTTCTTCTTTTGGTTTCTCGTCTGTAGAACCAGTCAAGTTTGAGAGAAATGATGGTTCTTCTTTTGGTTTCTCGTCAGCAGAACCGGTCAAGTTTGAAAGAAGTGATGGTTCTTTTTCTTCTTCGTTTACATCAGATTCTTGATTATATGTAGAATATGCAAGCACTGATGACAATATTGTAATTAATACATAATCTATAGGAGGTATTTGGTTTTCATACATAATATAAATGTTACTTTATATATTATGTATATTATTTTCCCTAAACTTTCATCTGTTTTTGTGTAAATTCATACTTTTCATTCCAAATCTGCTTTGTTTCATCATTCAGAACACTATTATTATGTCGCTCATATTGTTCAGGACTTTCATAAAAGAAAATTAATGGCGTATTTATTTTATCAAACCGACAACTTGTATCGATTACCTTAAAATATAAATTTTCGTGCATACTACCTACAGAAACATCCTCATAATACCCAGTTATCGCATTTCTAATTTTAGTACCAGGCATCATACAAGTAGAATAAAATTCTTGCTTTACCTTCTTCTTTTTACTACGAAACGATATCTTATGATATCCAGGGTCACTATTTTTATAGTTATTTCGTTTGGAATAAATATTGGGATTTACTACTTTGTTGCTCGTTTCACTTGACGAATCACTTTCATATGATTCATCCGCAAGAGAATAGGTTTCGTATGCCTCGCCATCGTAGTTATTAACCATTTTAATAGTTTACTATTTAAAATACAATCGTCTGGTTGTAGTATATCATATAATACCCACCACTCTCTATATTATTTACAATGTGTTATTTCAACAAATAATATTTGTGTATAATGTATAGAGTAATATGTCGTCAGAAAAAGAATACCGATATTTGACTGAAAACCAGTTAACAAAAAACTTTTATACAAATCGTTCCATCGAAGACGAATATACAATTCATATATGTTTAGTTACTTTAATTGATGACACAGTAAATCCATTCTTGAAATTTCTATTTCAAAATAACAATTCACAATATATTTTACCTTCATTTAAACTGAAAAATAATGTATTAGTTACCGAACCAAGTATGATTGGAGGTAATGATACAGATGAGGATGAGGATGAGGAGAATAATACTATACAACCAATCGATGAAGAAGAAGAAGAAGAAGATGTGTTTTTTAACACGTGTAGAGAACATATACACGCCATCACCGGAATAGACAAAGACAAAGCCGATAATTTATATAGAGGATTTGTTGAAAATGAAAATCATATACTAGTTATATTTGACTTGACAGTTGAAAATCTAAATATACACATAGATAACAAATATGATTGGGGCATTGTAAATGAAATTATAACAAATTCTATAAAAAACGTTCCTCTTTCAGAAACTATATATACACTTTTTACTAAAAATCAACACATATTACATATATACGATGATAATGACGACCATATCGAAACACCCATTATTGGATATATATGTCAAGGTGAATATGAAAATTTATCTAATATTTATTCAAATGAAACCGATGATACACAAGACAATAGTTTCATTCTTATGGTAGAAAATGTTACACATCCATTATTAGGTGAAGTATACTTGTTCTCTATGAACCCAATAAATAATGTATTTGATAATATCAAAAGATATGTCGTATTTAATAAAAACGCGGTATATGTATTGCAACCTGAATTGCAAGAAGAATATATGTCTTTCATTGTAAACGAACCAGTAGTATTTTTTAACCGTAACACCCAAACTTATTGTAGTTCACTAAACCCGAATTTTATATGTGAAATATAATTACACTTCTTCAATAGCAGTATATTCTGCTATAAATCTCATTAGATGGACGTTATCTATTTGGTCATCTAAATTGTCAAATAGTTCATCGTGAGTTGGTTTTCTATTATATGTATCGATGTATCGATCTATGTATATCGTTATTTCTTCTACTGACTTTGTATATTTTCTTTCGTTTTCTTTATTGATTCGAATTTGTCTTTCGACCTCACTATTTTTGGCATCGATAATTATTTTTCGTGCACTGGTTTGTCTTACAATCTCTTCGCGTTTTTCAGTTAATTCCATTTGTTGTTGGAGAATAAAGTTATCTTTCTCGCGCATCGCAGCGTCTTGAGCACTATCAACCACATCTAATATTTCATCATACCATTTATTTCGCGACTCATCCAAACTCACTATTGTATCACATATATCTGGTTTTCTTAATTTATCAAAACGTGAACGTTTGTCAGTTCCAGGTTTTCCACTAAATTTACCATTAAATTCGCTTATAACCTTATCACTAATAGGTGGACTGGTTTCCATCAATCTATCATATTCTTGTCTACATATTTTTATAAAATTTCCGGCATCTTCTCTTTCGAGTGGTTTCTTTGTCAGTTCGATTTTTATATTTCTTGCGAATTTATCCCACGATATTGCTGAAACACGATGAGCCTCATTCAATTCAGATATTTTCAAATACTGTTGCACTGTTCCTAAAATACCTACCACCAGATTGATTGAACCGATCACAGCTGGGGCAAGAGGTTTTACTGTATCAGGTAAAGTAGCCTGGGCAAACGATGCTGTTCCACTTATAGTAGAAAGAATAATCGCCGGTATTGTAAACCACGCATGCCAAGTAGAATATTTCCCGTGTGAACGTAAATTTAACCATTTATAACATTGGGCTACATCACACCACTCTACCAGTATTTGTTCGTTATCGATAGACCACTTGATTTTGATTTCATCCTTTTTTATCAACTTATCATCGGGTTTATCGGGTTTATCGGGTTTATCGGGGATTATTTTGTCTATATTTGTATTGACAGTTTTTGCTAAATTCTCATTTTTTTCGTCATTCATATGGATAGGATATATATATTATCTATTGAAATAAAATTGTAATCACAAAATCACAATTGTATTATTATTTTCATTATATTTTACTCGTTACTCGGGTTACGTATTGTATTCAAAAATCATTATTATTGTCGCTAAATGTTTCATTCGTTTTGTTCGAATCACCGTTAACTGACTCATCATCATTTTTAATCGTCACATCCGGTTTTTTAATCGTCACATCCGGTTTTTTAATCGTCACATCCGGTTTTTTAATCGTCACATCCGGTTTTTTAATCGTCACATCCGGTTTTTTAATCGCCACATCATCCTTCTCTATTGTTTCATGTGTATCGCTGGTTTCGTCCATGGAATAAAATTCATTCATTGGTTCAGAATCATCAATGTCATCAATCGAGGACATGAAATTTACATTAATATTTTCTTCAACCTCTGCATCAAACTCTTGCAGTTTTGTTAAAAGGCGTGTGAATTGTTTCTTTTGTGAAACATGAAAAAAAGATATATAATTCACATACAATGTTATTTGTTGTTTTAAAATCATGTTCTCAAAGTCCAATGTATTTAAAAAATTAGATACAGAGAACCCGCCACGATTTTTATCATTATAGTTTGTTATCTTCTCACACGTATTCTCGTACTTCATTTCTAAATGGTTCACGAATTGTAAAGTCATATTATGTATACTTGATATGTCTTCGTTTGAATACTCATGACTTGTATCCAAATCCTTATAAATAGGGAAACTTTTATATTCTAGTTCGTCTCCATTCAAGTCTGCAGAATTATCTTTAATGTATGTAGATACCAAATTATAAAGTTTGTAATAGTCGCAATACATACGGTTAGATAACAGCGTTCGGAATTTATCCAGATTGTCCATTTCAACTGAAAATGCTCTATATTGAAAGAAAAAAGAATCCAAACAAAAGACAAATATTTTCTTATTGTTTTTTTTCGATAACTCGCTATATACTGTTTTCAAATGGGATAATTTGGTCTGTATTGTATTTTTCATACGTAAAATTTCTTTGTTTAAATTGGTTATCGTATGAAAATTCTTTTTGAATTTATCTAAATTAAATGATTTGTTCATTAAATATTTGTATACATTTCCACCTGATAAAAAAACTCACGGAAAAGCTTTTTTATTTGTTATTTGTTATTTGTTTTTTTTTTGTTTTTGTTTTTGTTTTTGTTTGGTTATTATTTTTTTTTTTTTTTATTTTTTTTTGTTTTTTATTTGCAATCTATAGAGAAATCGTATTTTTCGACCAGAGGTCATATTGGTTCTCCCATAGATTATAATAATAATCCCTTGTATTTTCATTATAAATCTGGTTCATAATTGTATCATAATCATCATTACAACTGGTTTCATCCACCACCATCTTTTTATCAATTGAATTTGTTTCTATGTCTACTACTATTTCTTTTTTCTCATCTTTCTTCTCGTCTTTCGCTTCTAGATAAAACACGGGTATATTCGCAAGATTTACTACCATTTTTGGTCTTAAATCTTTATTTACGTGTTTCTTCACCTCCCAATATTGCCCCGCTTCTTCGTCATATACCAACTTAATGATATACTGTTTGTTTAATTCCACCACAAACTTCTTTGATTGAGATGTATTATATAATTCTACATTAAAGAATACATACGAATAGGAATATTTTTTCTCATTGATTTTTTTATGAAGATCGCAATATGTGATTTTGCCGATATTCATATCATGAAATGTGTTCTTTAAATCTTGCACAGTCACATATCCCAACATTCGGGGAATATATAACTTCAATGTATTTGTCTTGGACATGTTCGTTTAATTTTACTATTGTAATTTGTTAGTTGGTTATTCATTCTTTTGTAACTAAAAAAGTATTCAATTTTTCGTTGAAAAATTGAATTTTTTATCACATATTATGTAATAATATTGACCTGGATGGATATGTCGGATATGGATGATATATTAGATAATGTTTTGGTAAAACGCCGGACACAAACAAAAAACCACGAACTTGAACGAAAAAATATATATAACCGATCTAATCACCATTTATTATCTATCAAATGTTTATAATATTCGCCACAATAATGATCTGTTACGCTATTACATTTAAATGTAGAATAGTCCCACCAACCGCATTTTCGGTTTAAGAAAAATGTTGGCGACGCATTTTTTTCTAAACGAATGTTTTTACCTACATGATAATATAGTATAGACGGAAATGATGTAACTATATCATTGCTATTGGTAATACGATAATGTGTTAAATTGGATTTTGATTTAAAACTTTGTTTCCATCCATAATTACCAACACGAGGACTCGCAAATGATACTACTGTAACCTGTTGAGAAATTTCGTGTGATAACATATAACCATATAACGTACATAATGCGCCACCTAAACTATGACCACACACATATACCTGGTAATCTGGATGCTCTTCTAATAATTCTTTTACTTTTTGTGTTAATTTTTCATGATTATTATTGGTAGTTAATTGGTTATAAAACCCACGATGCACACATACATCTTCCTTTTCATTAATGCGTTTTTTAATAAAATTCATATCATAATACCAATCATACGCTGATTCGCTGCCTCTAAATATGATGGTTATTCTTTTATTCGTATCACTTATTGTAATACCTGCTTGTAAATCTGTATCTTCGTCGCTTATAAATTCTTTTATTTGACCGTCTATTATATTTTCAGTTAGGTGCTTTACAGCATTTTGTTTTTCATCACTTAATTTACTCTCGTCGCTTAATTTACTCTCGTCGCTTACGTTTATTCGTGAAACAAACTGTTCTATGGTATCACCAGTTACATATGGAACCGATTTTCCATAATCATATATTAAAAAAGTAAGACTTAGCATATCTACTACGTCGGTATGGTCAATTAATCCTAGTTCAGACATTCTATTATACTATACAATTTTATTTTTTAATTACTTTTATTTTCCATTTTCCCTTAATTCGATTTTTATAGACGATGGCAAAGTATTCGATTTTTCGTTGAAAAATTGAATTTTTTATCACATATTATGTAATCTATGATTCATGTTGGTGGAAATATTGCAAATGTTATATTATATTCGGGTTATATACCAAATTGATAATGCGGTCTTTGATTTGAATTCATAGAGAACGAGACGATATCCGTTTTCTATGTCTATTTTGTTGTCTTTTTTGTTTTGCTAGGTTTATTCTTTTTTCCACCTATAAAACCTGTTATTAAGTCAGTTGGTCCTGTTCCAGATGGTAAGCCGAACACTGTTTTTGTAGCGGTATTTTTGTCCTGGTCTCGGTCTCGTACATCCCTTTGTAAATCGTAAAAGTTTTTTTTATCCCGTTGCTCTATTAATTCTACAATTTCTGTGTATTTTCCATCATTTGCCAGATCGAGAGCCGTTTTGCCCTGTTTATTCATCGCATTCACATCAACTCTCTTCTCCAGTAGCATTGCCACGATATCTTTGTGTCCCATTAAACTTGCCCGATGGAGAGCCGTCTCGCCTCGTATATTCATCGCATTCACATCAGCTCCACGATTCAATAGCATTTCCACGATATCTTTGTGTCCCATTACACTTGCCCGATGGAGAGCCGTATCCTTAAAATAATGTTCCGTCGCATTCACATCAATATTTCCACGATTCAATAGCATTTCCACGATATCTTTGTCTCCTCTGTGACTTGACGACGCGAGAACCCAGCCACCATTGCCCGGCGCCAACTCAGCACTCTTCTCCAGTAGCATTTCCACGATTTTTGTGTGTCCCAGTACACTTGCTTGGTCGAGAGCCGACTGTTCCAAACTAAGCGCAAGAGCTTCATACTCCAATATCAGATTTGCCACCACCTTTTGTGATTTGTTACCACTAATTTCTTCAAGTAACTGCTTGTAGAGGACGTCGTAGCGGAAGTAGTCTGGGTAAGTGGTACGTCCTATACTTGAGCAACCGGCGCCTCCGCCTCGTTGATTTTTTGAACGACTTTTCCTTTTGGATTTATCGGGGTTGGACTTCTTGGTTCTTCTTTTTCCGCCGAATGGTCCATTATTATCCATTGGGCTTTCCACGTGTTCTGTGTCTCCATTTTTAATTGCCCGAATGGGGGGATTTTTTTTTGTCCCTCTTCTCTGTCTTGTCTGTCTTTTTGTCGGTTTTCCAACAGCGTTTTGATGAGTGTTCATTAATATATATTTATATAATAATTATATATTAATCACATAAATTGTATATTACTTACCAATTACATTGTGCGATTTGATTACAATACGTGTATGAATACTGGATACTTATGACAATCGCCGCGAGTTTATATCCATTAGGACATATACTAAATAATACCAGTTCTTGGTTAGGGACGTTTAGTCAATCTATGATTCATGTTGGTGGAAATATTGCAAATGTTATATTCGGGTTATGTACCCAATTGATAATGCGGTCTTTTGATTTGAATTCATTGAGAAGTAGTCGGTATTTCAAACTATCGCCAACGCATCTAAACAGAGACATCATGAAAAATTGAAGAAGGTCTTCGATGCGATAACAATGTAATACACCTGAAAACAAAGACAATATGACAACTATCGATGATGCTGAGTTAGAGCGACTACGATATATGGAAGAAAAGTATAAAAAGGTTAAAATGTGGAGGAATAAAGCTACTCAAAACTGGCGTGAAAAAAATCGCGATAAATACAATGCCTCTATGCGAGATAAATACAAGGAAAAGAAGGATGATGTATCATTCAAACAGAAAAATCGTGAAAACGCAAAAAAACATTACTACAAACAAAATGAAGAATCAAAAAACATTCCTTCCTAATTTATAGTAAAATTGATTCTTTTTTTTGATAAAATATACCTCTGTAAAAATTACAATGAGTAGTGAATATTCAAATATGTTACATCTTGATTACAACGACATTCTTATCAAATATGGTATGGATATTCATAATATCAAGGTGGGTGAAAGTTATATCAAAATACAAAGAGACAAAACGATTACTGACTTAGGTAAGTGTCTTCATAATGAAACAATCGAGTATCCTAATTACAACAATGAATTTTGTGGCGTGGTTGAACTTTTATTTGAAAAAGCGTCTGAGAAAATATATTATACATATCCTACAAAGGAAAATACGGATATTCTCCCCAAATAAATCGAGATGTCGGGTGACAAGAAAAACATAAAATTGAAATACTTTACATATCAACTGTTTTACTATCATAATATCATAATAGTATAATCAAATACATTCCAAAAATGACTTCCTTAGATATAGATGTAAATCTGTATTTGAAGTCGAACATAAAACCAGAATATATTGGACGTAAACATAGACTACCGCACAATATAGACAACTTGTCTGACTTATCATTATACTCTCCTGAAAAAATAAACCTTCCGGAATTATCTAATTCTATACAAAAATGCAATGTTCTCTTGAATGATTTGACAAATATGTCTAGTGATGAAAACATAGATACATGCCCTGTTTGCTTTTCTGAACTTGGAGACACGAATGTCGTAATATCCGCGTGTAATCATAAAACGTGTGTATCTTGTTTCGCAACCAATCTGTTACATAACAAGAACAGTGGCGACTGTTGTGTTTTATGTAGAGCGAACGTTTGTAGATGAACAAAAACGCGATGTATCAAAAAATTGAATTATTTATATTCTAATATATTATTAGTAACCAGATATACTATTAATATATAATACAATGACTACCAATAATGAAATTAAAGAACTAATTGCTTACCAAGAAAAGGTCAAATTAGGTAGAAAAAACGCAATGAAGACCTATTCTGACAAAAATAGGGACAAAATAAGAGAAATTAATAGAAAATCATACCATAAACGAAAACTTGATACAACCAAAGAACCCGATACAAAAAACGTTATTTGATTTCAATTATACGCGTGTTCGTCAGAACAAGATCATTCGATACTTCTTCGCGTTGAAAAAGTAAATTACCTACTCGGGTTTCATCATAAAAAATATGTACATATTGTATTTTTTTTATGAAAATAAGGTGTAAACGACCTGCTCTTACATATATTCCACCAGGCCAACCACATCCACACGCAGGTTGCTAACTATTATTAACAAGTATAGTATTATTCATCATCGTCATACACCTCAAACCCCCACCCTTTGAATTTATCTAGGTTTATTGGATGAAATCGGTCTTTCATCAAGTCTTCCTTAATTCCACCACGACACATTCTATCTTTCATAGCCTTGTAATTGTATGTGAATATATTTGGATTTTTAGACAACCAAAACCAATCCACTTTATCCAAGTTCTTTTCCAAGATAGGAATCGCATTTGGATTTTCAGACAATTCCCTCCAATTCACTTCATCCAAGTTTTCTTCCAAGATATGAATCGCATTTGGATTGCGAGACAAAGTTTCCCAATACAGTTTATCCAAGTTTTCTTCCAAGATATGAATCGCATTTGGATTGCAAGACAACCCCCACCAACTCACTTCATCCAAGTTTTCTTCCAAGATATGAATCGCATTTGGATTGCAAGACAACCAAGTCCAAATCACTTTATCCAAGTTTTCTTCCAAGATATGAATCGCATTTGGATTTTCAGACAATCCAAACCAATCCACTTTATCCAAGTTCTTTTCCAAGATAGGAATCGCATTTGGATTTCTAGACAATTCAGTCCACTTCACTTTATCCAAGTTTTGTTCCAAGATATGAATCGCATTTGGATTTCTAGACAACCCATACCAATCCACTTTATCCAAGTTCTTTTCCAAGATAGGAATCGCATTTGGATTTCTAGACAAATCATACCACTTCACTTTATCCAAGTTCTTTTCCAAGATAGGAATCGCATTTGGATTTCTAGACAATTCAGTCCACTTCACTTTATCCAAGTTTTGTTCCAAGATATGAATCGCATTTGGACTGTGATTGTTTGACGACTCTCCCCAAGTCACTTTATTGTGATAGTTTGACAACTCTCCCCACATCAATTTATCCAACGGAATCCATTCACGCAACTTTATAAAATGGGTTCCTCTATTTAACATTGTTGTCATTTTAGTTTAGTTTTAGTATGATATAGGTAATGGTGTGGTAAAAAAGATTCAATTTTATATATTGTATTGTTTTATGAAAATCGTAAAGGAGAACGTTACCGATAACTGAATTAAAAAAGGCAAACACTTTTAGTGGTTGTCACATTTTAAATCTTCATCGGTGTAAACGAGTTTACTTCTTTACAATCCTCTTTACTACCTTCTTCTTGGTAGTAGCAGATTGCTTAGTGTTACCGCTACCCTGTTGTATTTTTTCACGCTTTGTCTTATATTTGGTATATTCTTTGTCAAGGTTATTCAGTTCAGTAATCCACATCTTTTCAAGAGAGGTCTTCTTCAATATTTCTAATTCTGTCTCGGTTGTTGCCTTTTCCTTCATAATCGTATCTACATTTTCTTCCGTTACAGAATCCATCGGCATCTTCACCAAATACTTATAATCTCCGTCAATGAGATTATATCCCTTTCCGTTTAGTAATTCAGTGACTTCTTGTGTCTTTTTTCGCCTCAAGTCAATTGACCCGGTGAGAGTTTCCTGAATATATTTCGCACGATTTGATAATCGCACAAGCTTCTTTTCCATATCTCGTACAAGATAATCCTTACGTTTCTGGTAGAGTCCCAAACGGATTTTATAAAAGTCCTCTATAATTTCCACGGGATTGTTATACTTACGTAGTTTGCAGTCAGAATCAAACATATTCATATTGGTGGTGCTAACAGTAGTAAATAGTTTCAATAACTTTTCTACACCATTACATTCGTTCACATCTATTGACCCTTCCAACTCGCTCAGTTTTCCACGCGGAAATACAATCGTAAAATCGACCGACACTTCTGTTGAGACCGATGTAAAATCGCGGATTGAGGGAGCGGTCTTTTTTCCAGTCTTATCATTGGTCGCACCATCTACTAAGGATTCCAAGAAAGAGGTATACGGCATGGTCCACGTTCCAACCGGTAATTCTGTAATACGTATCTTGTCTTCACCGACCGTTTCATAGATTCCCTTAATCAAATACTTCTGTTCTGCGATGTTAGTAACTGTACCTTTAAACCCCTCATAATAAGGGACAAAATCTAAACTATCTACTGTCTTGTTTGTCAACTTTGCTTTCAAGTAATCAATAACCGCCTTTGGATCGTATGACGCAACACTACACGAAAACCCCGTGCCTATACCAGAAATACCATTCATTAACGCAAATGGAATAATAGGAACATAATACTCGGGCTCTACAAGTGTCCCATCATCATCCAAATACGTCAATACCGGATCATCCGCTTCTGGGAATATATGACGTGTTAATTGGTTCAATGCGGTAAAGATATATCTTTCCGATGCACTATCATCGCCGCCGTGTAATCGTGTTCCAAACTGTCCGTTTGGTTCCAATAAATTCACATTGTTTGAACCCACATAGTTCTGTGCCATATTTACAATGGCACCGTTCAAACTGGCTTCGCCGTGATGATACGCACTATGCTCTGATACATATCCAGAGAACTGTGCGACCTTTATTTCACTGGTTAATCTTCGTTTGAATGCGGAGAATAAGATTTTACGTAACGATGTCTTCAACCCGTCCACCATATTCGGTATAGATCGTGCACAGTCATATGTGCTAAAATGTATCATTTCATTATCAATGAATTCTTCATAATTAACAGACGGACGACTTGTATCCAGATAAGAGGTCTTGTTGTAATTCTCTAACCACGTCTTACGGTCATTCGCACGTTTCTTATTAAATACCTTGTCAATAGAATCGTCGCTTATTGTCCCCGAATAAACGAAATCAACAATCTTTTTATGTGCGAAGTATTCCTTAAACTCCGCAGAGGTGGATGTTCCAAGACCCTTAAAATATTTAATCGTCCACCCGGACGGGTTACTATCTGCGAAGGTAGCCTTCCATTGGTTATATTCACCATCATTGTAAAACAACTTTGTCTGAGCCCCTTTCTTCGCTCGAAGAATAGGAGTATTCATAAACGAGATAAACCCAGGTATCTTCACTAATGACGACCATTCACTGTGGAACAGATTAATACACAAACCTTTGATATGCGACCCATCCAAATCCTGATCGGTCATATACATAATCTTCCCATATCGCAAGTGTTTGTGGACATCATCCATCGATTTATATTCTTTTCCGGTTTCTAATCCTAGAATTTTCTTGATTTCACTAATTTCCTTATTTTCGGCAATTTTCTTTATTTGCTCTCCGCGAACGTTCAATAACTTACCCTTCAATGGATAAATTCCCATTGTATTTCTGTCGTCACTGGATAACCCAGATACAATACCAGACAAAGCACTCAATCCCTCACATAATATTAAGATACACTCCTTTGACTTGGTCGTTCCACTATAATTAGCATCAATCAAGTTTGCAACGCCACGAACTGACTTTGTCTTGGAACCGTCCGTTTTTTTTGCCAACTTATTCTCCTTCGCTTCTGTCAAAGAACACGCCGTATCCATCACCCCCAGTTTTGCAACCTTCTCAATAAAGGAGTCTGACACAGAACACGTCGATCCGAACTTAGCATAGGGGGTGTTCATACAATCCTTGGTTTGACTGTCGAATGACGGGTTCTCGATATCACATCGCAAAAACACCAGCAATTGTTCTTTAATTGCGGAAGGGTTCACTCGAATTTTCTTCTTCTTTTCAATATAATCACATAACTTACGAACAATCTGTCCGGTAATATAGTCTACATGCTTACCGCCCTTTGAAGTCGAAATACCATTCACAAATGATACGTGATGGAATTCGTGAGTAGGCGATATCGAAACCGCATATTCCCATCGTTCATCCGGATTTTCATATACACGCTTCACAACGTCCTTTCCGCCAATATACATATCTATATACTGCTGAAAGTTCTTTACCGGGACTAATGTATCATTATAGCTTACCTTGATTTTCTTTGCGGAATGATCGGTAACAGCACCAATATCATATACACGCTTCTTTAGAAGGGCTAACATATCAGATGTCAGTCCATTCACACCCAACCTTGCAAAATCGGGACGAAATGATACCTTGGTATAAGGTTTTGTGGTCTTTGGTACCTTTGTAATGATAGGTGGAGTGATATTATCCAAATTGTTATGAAATTCTTGAACGTATTTTAGACCTCGGATATGGTCGATTGTTTCTACGCGTCCATATACCGACCAAATTAGAACTAATTTAAATCCAAACCCATTCTTTCCACCAACTATTTTTTTTTCGTCTTTGTTATAATTTGTAGATGTTCGCAAGTGACCGAATACCATTTCGGGGATCCATAAGTCATACTCAGGATGCTTCGCGATATCGATTCCATTTCCATCATTTGACATTGTGATTGTACCATCATCTTCGATGTTTGTATTAATATACGTTACAAATTTTTTTTCCAAGTTAGGCGAATGTATCATACGAATCACGTGGTCGCGACAATTTACAATACCTTCATCAAATAGTTTATATAGTCCAGGAATATATTCGATATCCCGCAAGACCAGTTTGTTTTGTTCATCATCAAATACCCACATATTTGCGTCCACATTTTCAACGGAACCGATATACGTATCTGGGTTATCCAGAATATGTTGTTTATCGGTTTTACGTTGATATTGTTTAGCAAGTGCAGATGTTTCAGACGACATAGTAATATACTTTGTTATTTACTCTTTATTTTCATTCATATGATATATTCAATTTTTCCAAAACAAAATATCGTAATTCTCTATATATATAATATTATGCCTACATCTATGTTTGATATCAAAAAATTTTGCGAAAATGGGACTACGCGGACGAATGGAGTTATCAATACTTCCTCTTGTAATAATAATAATATTGATTACCTGAAAGTTACTACTAGCACAAACAATCCGCAAATTTCGTGTAGAATGCGATACGCGCAAATTGCACGGGGTTTTATTCGGTAATTTGGTTCATTTAGTCAAATACAATTTATTTTCTCACAGATGTATATATATTATGAAACGTCCTACGCGTCAATCTGATGGTACTTACCACGTTAATGGAAAAAATTATGAAGAATTATTTGGAAGTCGTGCACAAGTCATGAATGGTACTGCGTATAAAACAAGCGGTGGTCTTGTTACGAATAGTTTACTAAAAAACAAATGGGGGCGTATTGTTTCGGCAAAGAAACATAAATCCGCAAAGAAAGAACAACGTCTTAAGAAACACGGTTATACCGCCAAAAAAGGTAAATTCGGTCCAGTTAAGATGAAGATTAAAATGAACAAAACCAAGAAAAGTCGCAAGTAAATTTTTAGATCCTTTCTAATATGAGATATACCTTCTATTGTATATCTCATACACACGTCTAATCGAATTAGACCAAATACCAATCCATTGAAATGTATTTTTCATCCACAATATAATCCATCATGTTTTCCAACACGTATTTTTCAAAATAATTCTTACTTACAATCAATTTATCGTTCTTGTCCTGACGATTATTTGAATACATCTTACAATAATAGATATAGGTGTCATATATAGAAATATCATAGATCGAACTAGGTGAACTCGCGCGATTTGTAGTCGTATGTTTTTCGCGTAATATCTCTTTCAAACTATTTAACGCAGTCTGAATGTCCATATGTTTATCCCATAAAGAACAACGAATACCTGTAATGTATTTGTCACGGTCTATTTCAATGGATGGAAAATAATAAGAAATCAAGTCTATGATTTGTTTATCACTTAAATTTGGGAACGTGTCATTATTTAAAACACACCACTTACGAAATAAGGTCACTACTTCATCTATCTCCATATCACTTTCAGTTTCATCAATGGTTACCGTTTCCTCCCAAAATGATAGGAATTTTTCGATCGATGGCATATATTTACAACATATTCCTTTGAATAAATCTTGGTCTTCAATATAATATGTTCTTAATTTATCAGTTACAATTGTCTTGAATGTTTGTAAAAACATAATCGGTGGTAATTCTTTTCTATTCAGATAGTGTCGCCATAAATACTGCATATTATTCCAACTAATATAGGGCGTTCTCATTGTAGAACGGTTATTATCTGTTATGTCAATCAATTGATTTTCTTGTGAAATATCGATGTAATCTGTTACAAAATTCAATACTAACGATGTAGGTGAAGTGTTTTTCAAGTATAATACACTATTATTTAGTGACAAATTACTTGAATTCAAAATATATTCATCAGATGAACCATACCTCGCCGAATAATGACACGCTACTGCCATAATATCCAATGCCATATTATTAATCAAATAATTTCTCACGTGTTCTTGTTGTATATTATCATTTATATTCAATAAACGACAGTCGCTATAATTATGATCGTAGTATTTATTCTTAAAAGTCTGCGATAATTGAACTCCCATTAAAAACTGACATATATTATTTAAATCGCGTAAAAATGTATTTGCTACCGGATGTATATAATGTATTAAATTTGTATTTTTACGAAGTATATTATCTCCTAATATGGTTAAAAAATACTTTGTTTCGTTTTTGGTTGAAAATAGAGCAGGATACAATGATTCGATTACACTTTGAATTGTCTCCGTCTCAGGAATAGTTTTTATTAAACTGTTTTCGCGTATACGCTTCATTATATTCATTCGGGTTTTTTGTTTCCAAGACATTAAATTTCGACCTTTACTTATCGTACTTAATATATGATGTAATATATCGTCTTCGCTAATTACCTGGTATTGAAGATTGTTATATACAAAATAATTATCAGTGGCCGAGATGTAATAATATAGGTTTTCATTCATAAACTTCTGTATAAATACATCTTGTTCGGCGGTTAGTTCTTCCATACGTTCCACTCGCTGTTCATGATTTTGTTTTAAATGTTCCAACACATTCGGTAACTGATTACATATATATGATTGTAATTTCGATTTCATATAAGAATCATTTTGGTATTCACCAATCAAATCATCTATCGAATTATAAATTGAATCTTTATATTCATCAACCTCATTGTTATCATTCATAATGTGGTATGTTTTTACATAAGTTGCAGTGTTATCTCTATACCTTTTTACACATTTGAATATTGTTATGTGTATAGAAAAACAACATAAAAATTATTGTATATCACTATACATCCAGATGTCGTCATCTTCTACCATTGAAACGCTCTATTCATTAAGAGACAATATTGTTGCTACTAAGTTATCTTGTCCAACACCGAAAATACACAATCATAATGAAGATTCCAATACAATTAAATATATGTTAGATTCATTTATTCAACAAATCGATACAAAAATTATGTCTGAATGTAAACATAGCTATTATGAAACACTCGTTCCGTCAAGCATTGACGACAATAAACATATTCACATCACCAAATGTCACAATTGTTCTACTGTATTCCCATACAGTCGTTCCAAATTATAATATGAAAAATGTGGTTTATGTTTTCATATTATACACATTTGAAGAATTACAGGGTCGCTACGCTTCGCATTTTCTTCTTTGGTTTATACTCATCCATACTATCAGATATAGCGAGTGTTATATACTTTGATATACAAATATTCGCATTTAATACTTCCTCTGACGATAATACCGAAAACCATTGGTATTTGGGACGGCGCAATAATTCATCGCTAGGAATATAGATACCATATGCTTCTGGGTGCAATTTCAAATACCCTTCTTCCATTAAATCCTCTAATAATATTGGTTTATCTTTGTTGTTTTTTACTCCTACAGCAGACGCACTTATTAAATTCATTTTATTGTTCTCTATATTATCACATAGAATTTGGTTGACCGTTCCTTTAAAATCAGGTTCACTGCTAAAATGACCTTTCGAATGCATTTTAGTTACTTTCTCTATTAATTCAGCAATTACCTCATCATCTTTGTCCGCACCTATAAAATACGTATCGGGAATAAATCGACTTGTTATGGGTTGCTTTAATAAATTTCGGGTTTTATTTATACTTTCACACACAAATGGCATATTTCCATCCGTACCATCCTCATATAATCCTTTTAAATTGCGTAAACACACAAATGAATTGGGAACAGTCATTCCACCATAACTATGTATTAATTTCAATATACCCAATTCACGATAATAGTGTTTCATCGGTTCCGCTATATTATTTATTTCAATATCCCACGAAGGTAATAAACTACTAAATGACTTATCATCTATTAGACAAATGTGGAAATCGTCACCACAATGTTCGATAATCGATTTTATAGTCAAATGTAGATAGGGTTGATTTAAATCGGTTGTATTACGCGAAGAAAAATCTTTCCAGATCCGCGAGTTTACTTCGTATTTGGTATGTATCCAAATCTTTTTTCGCCCATGTCCGTATAACGGTAAATCATTTAACAAGTATTTGCGTATCGCTTCATCATCATTGTTACTCGTAAAACTATTTTTATATTGCGATGCTACATAACTGGTTATTATTATTATACCAATGGTTAACACATAATGTGTCGTATTTTTTGAACTAAACAGCATTATAATTATTGTATTCCTTGTATACAATACTTATATATTTTTTGAAAATTAAAAATAAATCATATAATGTATATTATACGACGATTCATTGTAGCGTATTTTTTTCACATGCATTATCGCGTGGTATTTACAAATCTGTCGCAATATTGATGTAAACGCATTATACGTTACATCTCTTTCTACATAGAATTTTTTTCCCACATGATAGTGCGGTTTAATCAATTCATAAAAAGATTCATTATATTTATTAAATTCCATCTTACGATACGCATTCGCGTCAAACAAATAATATTTGTCTGTCTTCAAGCACACCTTATCCAACAAATCAAATAATATTTGTTTGTTGACCGGTGATTTGAAGATTTGCGATGACATGGTAACCCGAATATATATTACATAGATTTTTATTTGCAAAGAGATTTTTTCTTGTTTTTGCTATACTATCTTTCTTTCAAAATACATTTTTACACTTCTGTCAATATTGGCAATAGTTTATTTGTGAATAATGCTAATTCTATACAATCTTCATGAACATTATGGAAAATTGTTATATATTTACATAACACAGGAATTATTTTGTATTTCTCATCTTCATTCAGGATTTTTGTTTGTTTTACAAAAGTAAAAAAATAATCCAATATATCTATTACTGAATATCCATAGTCATAAATATCGTATAGGATTTTTATACCACCAACCAAGTCTTTCTTTTTTAAACACGTTATATATTCTTCGTATTTATAATTCGAAATGTTAGAACAGACCAATTTACATAATTCGACGTCTACCACTTGGTTTAATATGTGTAATTTCTCCAAATAAGTTATTATCAACCGGATTGATGAACCACATACTGATAATAAATACTTTTTTGAATCGGTGTCGATTTTTATATTTTCAGTTGTTATTATTTTTTCCATTATTAAGTTTATCTCTTCATCCTTGCACATTGGTAGTTTAAATAAATGGGTTCGCGACTGTATACTTTCTATTACCTTTTGGATATTCGTACACACCGAAATCAAGTGAATGTTATTCTTATATTTATCAATGTAATTGCGAAATACTTGTTGACTTTGTTCATTAATTATATCAATATCATCTATTATTACTAATTTCTTTTTACCATGTATCGCACTTCGCGATTGACAAAATGTTTTCATTTCCGTTCGGAAATATTGGATTCCTTGTTCTTTCAGGTTGTTTATAACTAATATATTGTTCTCAGGAAACCGCTCACACTTTTTCAAATTATAATAGTCACGAATTAGAGCATTTAATAATGTTGTTTTACCCGTACTTGGACCACCTATAAATAATATGTTCAAATCATCTAACTCAATCATTGTTTTTATCGCATCTCGCAACGATTCGTCAAAACGGAACTCGTCCACATGATATGGTTTATATTTCGCTATAAATGTTTCGTCTATTTTCATTGTCTATATTACAATAGAATCAAATTATTATATTCTTTTTGATAAATATAAACATTTTATCTCTTATTCATATACAATGACTTCGAAAACGTATTATGATATTCTCGGCGTCTGTAAAGACAGCGACGCTAAAGATATTAAAAAGGCGTATCGGACTTTATCATTGAAGTATCACCCGGATAGGAATTCAGACCCCGACGCAACTGAAACATATAAACAAATTAACGAAGCATATGAAATACTTGGCGACTCGGACAAAAAACAAGAATATGACAATGGGAATAATAGAAACAATGGGAATATTAACCATTTTAACCAGAACTTTACAGATGTTAATGATATTTTTAATATGATGTTTAGCGGTCAAGGGTTTCAAAACATGCAAGGACATCCAAATATACGGATGTTTTCTACCTCACACGGTCCAGGTAGACAATTTCAACGATTTCATCGTATAGAACGACCACACGATATTGATATTCCGATTATCATTGATATGAAACAGAGTTTTTCGGGATGCATTATTCCAAAAGAAATCGAACGCTTCGTTGTTACAAATAATGTAAAAATCACAGAAAATGAAACGATTTATATTAATATACCAGAAGGAATCGACCATAATGAAACTTTTATTATTAAGGATAAGGGTAATGTTATTGATAATGTGAAAAGTGACCTGAAAGTTATCATTTCTCTCACCGATAATGTGAAATTTAAACGAGTTGGACTTGACCTCATATATAAACAAAATATATCACTTAAGGAATCGTTGTGTGGGTTTCGAATTGAGTTCGAACATATCTCGGGGAAAAAACTTAATTTGAATAATATACAACCGGTTTATACCATTATTAAACCTGGATACAAAAAAATTATACCTGGTTACGGCATGAAACGAGATAATGTCATTGGTAACCTCATTTTTGATTTTGATATTGTGTTTCCTGATTCATTCACCAGCGAACAAGTAGACGCAATCGAATTACTACTACCATAATTGTGTAATTTGTAGAATTACTACAATTCTAAATTCATTATTAGAATTATATAACCTATAAAAAACAACGTAAATTGAAAAAGCAAATGGAGTTTCAGTAATGGACATTTATAAATGTCCAGATTTGAAAATCGGTCCCGACTTTTTACAAATAGGTGTTTTTTTCACTTCACTGCAAAATGCTTTAAATCGGTTTTTTAGGTATTTTTATTTCACTGCATCATTTTTTGTAAATATTCGTTCATTTTAATTCGTATATTATGCGCGATTTATTTTATCCGCATAATATATATTTAGGATAATAATGGATACGAAAAACTCGCGTAATCATTTTTGTAAAATATGTAATTATGTAACACCCAAACCGTGTGATATGAAAAAACATTTGATTACAAAAAAACATATTATAAATGCGGACAACGCGACAAATCTCAAAATCGCGACAAATAAATTTACGTGT